>Ga0208756_100196_pt1 | contig 34676 bp, 37 predicted proteins | sample LakWasMe73_LOW10_2_FD_183901 | JGI IMG/M metagenome (GOLD analysis project Ga0208756, IMG submission 183901) | Freshwater sediment methanotrophic microbial communities from Lake Washington under simulated oxygen tension - Sediment Metagenome... | ecosystem: Environmental > Aquatic > Freshwater >... | reverse complement strand
TGCAGGACAGTCCGAAAACGTCAGATCAGGAGCAGCAGGTTAATAATGCCAATCAATTGGCTGTTGCCAATTTTGGTAGAAAACCGGGCCTGGAGCTTAATAAAAATAACCGACCCATTCTTTTAACAGACTGGGCGGCTGGAATTCTTGAATCCATGCAGCCGGTGTGCGCAATTCTTGACCAGGATGATGCGGCAAAGCACTATAGCTCCGCTTTGGAAAAACAGCAGTTGTTAGTTGAAAATCCTGATTTAACCGCATCTGCACGCATGCTGGAACAGATGACGCAGCTTAGGCAGCCGTTTTCGCGTTTCGCATTAAATACCTCCATCGAACATGGCCAGTATTTTAAGCTCAATAAACTGGATAAGATCAAGACGCAGCAGTTTAATGACATGGCGGCGCTATCCCATGACAAACAGCTGGAAATCGAAAAGAACAAGCAAATGCCGTTTGACTATTTTCTGAAGCAGTATTTTTTGCAAGCGTAACTTAACTATTCGCGATTGCTGTCATTTGAGTTGATGCAGGTTGTCGGTGCGTGAACTCGCCCCCCTATAGATGATTAACTTGGCAGTGATACAAGCGAGCGACAAGGAAAACACATGATGACCACATTTGATATAGAGCAACTACAAACCGGTCTGGATAAAAAAAATCCGCGCATCATACTGAAAAAAGCGCTGGAGCTGTTCGATAATATTGCCATCTCGTTCAGCGGCGCCGAAGATGTGGTATTGATCGATATGGCGTTGGCGATCAGAAAAGACATACAGGTCTTTTCTTTGGATACCGGACGCCTGCACCCTGAAACTTATCGTTTTATAGAGAAAGTCAGGACGCATTACCAGATCGATATTGAGTTATTGACCCCGGACCGGGATGTATTGGACAGCTTCGTTAAAAAGAAAGGCCTGTTTAGTTTCTATGAGGACGGGCATCAGGAATGTTGCGGCATTCGTAAGGTCGAACCGTTAAAACGCAAGCTGGCGCATTTGGATGCCTGGATTACCGGTCAACGTAAAGATCAAAGCCTGGATACCCGGCAAGATATTCCCGAAGTGCAGATAGACACGGCATTTTCCACCGCCGAGCATCAGCTGGTTAAATTTAATCCCTTGCTCAACTGGAGTTCGGCGCAAGTTTGGGACTATATTGAAGCCTATCAGGTGCCTTATAACGAGTTGCATGAAAGAGGTTTTATCAGCATAGGCTGCGAACCCTGTACCCGTGCCGTACTGCCTAATCAACATGAAAGGGCGGGGCGTTGGTGGTGGGAGTCGGGGGCGAAAAAAGAATGCGGATTACATGCGGGGAATTTGAAAAAGTAATTGCTGGCGGTCTGTCTTAGTCTTTTAGATGTCGCCGCAACGCTCTGTATTCTTTTGCCGACAAAGCAGGCGCTTTGGTTTATAAGGTCGAGGGCGTCATTTCCAATCCGAATAACTCGGCTAGTCCGGATCGCTCAGGTACAAGTTTTCAATCAGCTTTCTTTCTTCTTGGGTAAGCAAAATTGGGGAATATTTCATTTCAGAACGGCGTTGTTCGGAAAGCAGTTGTTGCCGACGCTCAGTTGCACGCCTTTCGTCGTTACGTCTGCTCAAATTACGACGATTCGATTTTGGCCAAGCCAGATAATGATTTTTTATATTTTCCACCCACTCCGGCGACCCGAATGGATAGGGAATCTCGCGTCTGTCGGTCATGCGCCGCGCCATTGATGACCTGCGCGGCTTGTGTCGAAAATCATAGAGGTTCATGTTTCGTTTCCTCCCGACAAGTTGTGGGGTGTGTCTAAGGCAATGAGTATAAAACGAATGGCTATTATCTGGTCTTTGCTGGATTCAGTCTATAAGCTTTTGTGCTTACAAACGGATGTTATGCATTATCCGTAACAGGTGAGGTGGTAGTGGGGGTAGGGTCTGTCGTGGTTTTTAAGGCGCTCAACCCCTTAGATGGGTTTGAAATGGAAATCCGCAGCCGCCACAGCGCCCCATTATTAAAGCAATAAACGACGATGAAGCGCTACGGAAAATTCTGGTTATTGTCCGTCGTCGAATTCTGTTGGCGATGAACTTGGCAGTTGCTCCTCGGTAATGACTTCCCGTACGGCGCTGTCTTCAGTGATCTCAGGTTTATTCATATCGGCAACCCAGTCGCGCCAGATCGAGATCAGTACCGCCATGAGTGTGGGGCCTAAAAACAAGCCCAATAGGCCGAAGTTTTCCAGTCCGCCGAAAATGCCGAGCAAGGTCCAGATGAACGGCAGTTTAACCGCGCCGCCGATGAGTCTAGGGCGTACATAATTGTCGGCCAGCAGGATAACAACCACGCCGAATACGAACAGCGAGCTTCCCGCCGCCATGTGTCCTTCGGCGACCAGCACCAACGCACAGGCGCCGAAAATCAGTTTGGCCGCGAACGGAATCATCGCAAAAACACCGGTCAATGCGCCCAGCATGGCCGGGTGGCTTAATCCGGCCAAGGCATAGCCTACGCCCAGCAACAAACCTTCGCCCAAGCCGACCAGCACCAGGCCGTTGACGGTGGCGCGCACCGCCGCTGTGGCATGAATGGCGTAACGGACGCCGGTTTCGCCAAACAGTTTACGGTTGGTTGCAAGCACATACTGACTTAGTCCCGCGCCGTGTTGATAGACAAAAAACAACACCAGCAATGTTAACAAGAAGCCGAAGAAGCGGTGCAAAAGTTGGCTGGCGAAGTCCTTGGTATAGGTGATGGCGCTCCCGGTTCCGAGCCAGTGCAAAGATTCGTTGGCGACGACCGGATTGCCCAAGGCATTCATCCAGGTGTCTTTTGCCCAGTTGCCTATTACAGGTATGGTCTCCAGCCAAACAGGCGGCGGGATGCCGACATTTTGCGCTTCGGTCAGGATTTGTCCGAGCGATTGCGCCTCATTCAGCAACCGGCTCAAACCATAACCCAATGGCACCAGAATAAGCGCGCCGATCAGCAGCGTCAGCAGCAAAGCTCCCCAGGTGACTTTGCCGTGTATTTCATTGGACGACAGCAGGCGTTGATAAATCGGCCAGGTGGTGATGGCAAGTACTACCGCCCAAACCAGCAAAGCCAGAAAGCTGTGTAAAACCCAACTGCCCAGCAGCAGTAAAATAAAACCGCCGATAAGACGCGCTTTGACTTCCATAGTATTTGTCATAAGTTATAGTTTGGTCGACTGCATGGATGCAGGAGATAGGGCAATGCCGGAGCAATTGCCGCGACTTATATAAAGAGTTCACTGTAAACGAAACTCTCGTAAAGTGCAGCTTGAGTTACGGCTGTCGCCTAACTCAAGCTACGCTGCTGACGGCTTTCGCAGAGCGCGGCAATCAGCAGATAAAGCAGCATTAATGCGCCTGCCAAGAGCCACGGCTGCCAATCGATAGTCATCAACAATTGCTCGTGAGCAAAATACAGGCCTATGCCAAGCCCGATGTAACCGAGCATGCGTTTGACATCGTAATCCACCGGATAATATTTTTGTCCCAGCAGATACGAGACAATAGCCATGCAGCCGTAGCAGGCCAGCGTCGCCCAAGCCGACCCTACATAACCGAGCAGCGGAATCCACCAGACATTGAGCGCGATAGTCAGCGCCGCTCCGGCTAAGGATACCGAAGCGCCCATCAAGGTGCGATCGGTTAATTTATACCAGATGGACAGATTAACATAAATGCCCAGGCATAGATTGGCCAGCAGAAGGATCGGCACGACTTCAAGACCGGCGCGGAACTCTTCGCCGACAAAATATTTAAAGAAATCGATAAATAAAGTCACCAGCAGGAAGATGAACACGCAGAAAATGACAAAAAACTTAAGCACCCGCGCGTAAACCCGGCGGGCATCGCTTTTGTCTGCGTAAGCAAAGAAGAACGGTTCGGCCGCGTAACGGAAGGCCTGAATAAACAACGACATCAAAATCGATAATTTATAACAGGCGCTGTAAATGCCCAGCATTTTCATGTTGGTCAAGGTATCGTAAGGCAGCAGGTATTTTAGCAGGGCGCGGTCGAGCATTTCGTTGATGATTCCGGCGAAACCGATAACCGCCATCGGCAACGAATAGCGAACCATGCGCCCGAATAATGCTCGGTCAAATCCCCAGGCAAGGCCGGATAACTGGGATGCCAGCAGCAAAAATTTAAAGCCGCTGGCCGATAAATTGGCGATAAAAATATAACCGATGCCTATGGCGGGGTTGTAGATAGGCGCTATCCATGACTCGGGGTCGGCCGCGTAGAGCTTGGGGCAATAGATGATGAAAAACAGGCTTAGCAACACGGTGATCAGTATCTCGAATATCTTGATGCCGGCGAAGCGGAAGGCTTTGTTTTCCGCGCGCAGCCGGGCAAACGGAATGGCGGCAACGGCATCCAGGATTAAAATCAGGCTAAAGCACAATACATATTCCGGGTGATTGGCGTAGTTTAGCGCCGCTGAAAGTTGTGCGTTGATCAGCAGTATTAAGGCAAAAAAGCTCAGATTGATCAGCACTACGAACATCAGCGCTGTGGAATAGGCGAGATCGGGGCCGGTGTGATCCTTATCGCGAAACCGGAAATAGCCGGTTTCAAAGCCGAACAGCAGCAGCACGGAAAAAAATCCGGCGTAGGCATAAAATTCCGACACCACCCCGTATTCCGCTGCGGTGAAGTAGTAGGTGTATAGCGGCACCAACAGATAGTTGAGGAATCGGCCGAAAATGCTGCTGAGACCGTAGATTGCGGTTTGCGAGGCTAGTTTTTTTATAATGCTCATGGCGCGGAATTATACATGAACTCGGCAATTGCTCCTGCATTGCTCTATCTCCGGTAATGCTGGTCATTCTAAAACCCTGCAGTGAGTTCACGAAAGACACTGTATTATTTACCCGTTGGGTGATGGTCTGCTGTTCATGATTCAGTCTTTATTCCTGTTATAAAACCACATCTGATAAATGCTAAGCAAAATTTGCATGCCCATCGAAATTCCCATTAACGCACCGCTGGCAACGACCACGTAGGCGAATGAAGGAATGGACTTGGTGATAAACCACGACAGCACATCCAATAACATTGCGGCAAAAGGGATGACGACGGCAACTCTTTTTACAATCACATTAATGTCGCAAAGCAGGAAAATCTTGCCGATAAAGAACAAAATAAAGGCAATGCCGAATAAATGGATATGGGAAACCCTGATTAGACGCGGGTATGATGCGCCGCCGCTATGCGCTACTTCGGATACGCTCGCATAATGGGTTAAATCGGGTAGGGAAGGGTTGATGGCGGGGGTATGGCACTTAATACAGTCGCGGTTTAATATCGGGGCGATTTTTTGGTCGTAATCGGGTTCATCGGCGCCGTCTTGTATCCATTTTAAAATGACTTCCTTGTCGTTTTTATATTTTAGGTTAGGTTCCATGATGCCGTTAATGGCCGAGCCCAAGCGCGTTTGGTCATTCGAGCCGTGGTAATTAATCGTCACGTCGGCAATGGATAGGCCGGCGACGCCGTCACGCCCCTGATGGGTGTAATACAGATTGCCCAAGGCAACCAGGTAGCCGAGTCCTACGGTTAGCAAAAAGACGGTATTTAATATGCGTTCGCTGACGGAAATATCGCGAAAGCGGGTGTAAGATTCGGACATAAGAGGGTCTTGAATAGTGATTATGAACAGGGTGCTAAGGGTTGATTTCAGGATAAATAACGTCTGATAATGACATTAATTGTAACGTTGCAATTATTTGATGTAAAAGTTTAATGAGCAGTAGACGGAAGTGTTGCCAAATCGATAAACGTCCTTTCCATTATCATTGTTGCTTACGAGTGGTTATAATTAAACAGTTAAGACGTTGATTCGGAGGGGCGGTTTAATCACCGAGCCTCCTGCATATATTGTGCGTTGCATAGCGCTTTCATGGCATGGCGAAAGCGCCAAAAGCCGGTGCTTTACGGCGGTATGTATACAGGGAGCAGAGTAACGCAGGGCAGTTGTCGAGAAAACTTACTCAACGTCCCATTTTTCTAACGGCTGAGTAGTTCAGAATACCTGAGTCAGGCGGATTTGAACTCGTCATTTTTGCCCTTTGCAGGGGCTACCATTCCAACCGAAAAAGAGATGAAATTATTTTGATATTAATACTGAGGACAGAATGCTTGAATAGCCCGGTAGTGAAAGCGCCGGGAGTTCGTTTTGAGGTTAATGTCCGGCAAAGCTTCCGCTCCTGTTCACGCCCCTTATCTCTATCCTTGTAGGCAATGAAAATACATAAACAAGCGCTTTCACGGTTGCTGCTGCTTTATGTTTTAGGCGGATGTTTCGTAATCGGAATAGCGATTACAACGCTGGTAAAGAAAGAGGTACAAACTTCTAAATATCAGGCGCGTTACCTGTCGGCAATAAGCAAGCAATTGAGTTCCGAGCTTAAGCCGGGGCCTAGTGCGACAATACGTTATCCTGATCACGGCCCTTACGACCAGCGCTTGGGCTACACATTGTTGTCGGATGAGATCGCACGTCTGGAAAAGTCAGGTTATAGCGTTACCACACAGGCGTCTATTTCGCCGATGATGAGCCGGTTGGTTGATGATTACGGCTTGTTTCCCATCTATCAAGAGAAAACCCGGGCCGGGCTTCGTATTGTCGACCAAGCTAACCAAACGTTATTTAACGCCATCTATCCCAGCCACGGTTATCCCGATTTTAATGCCATCCCGCCGCTGGTATTGAACACCTTGCTGTTTATAGAAAACCGGGAGTTGCTCAATGAAACGCACAAAAATGTTAATCCGGCGGTGGAATGGGATCGCTTAGGCTTTGCTGCATTGCAAATGATGGCGCGAAAACTGGGCGCGGATATTAATGTGCCTGGCGGCAGCACCCTGGCTACGCAACTGGAAAAGTACCGGCATTCGCCGGATGGCTATACCGAATCGATGTTGGAAAAGCTTCGCCAGATGGGCAGCGCATCGATACGCGCCTATTTACTGGGGCCGGATACGCGCGAAATGAGACGGCAAATCGCACTTGCTTATTTAAATTCCATGCCGCTTGCCGCGACTGCAAAATTAGGCGAGGTTCACGGTTTGGGGGACGGCTTGTCGGCGTGGTTCGGTGCCGACTTTAACGCGGTTAACCAACTGCTCAACCCGAAATCGTTTAACTCAACCGAGCGGGTTACTGGGCAACAGGCGCAAGCTTACCGACAGGTGCTGAGCATCCTGCTGTCGCAAAGACGGCCTTCTTATCTTTTAGGCCCCGGTTACGACGCACTGCAAAAACTTACCGACAGTTATTTGCGCGTGTTGGCCGAACAGGGCGTTATTTCAGCGTCGCTACGGGATGCGGCCTTGCAGGCGACTACAGTGCGTTTGCCTAAATCAGAGCACATGCCGGTCAAATTTATGGCCGAGCAAAAGACCCAGAATGTGTTGCGCACCCGGCTTGCTCGGACGTTAGGCGTAAAGTCCAATTATGAGCTGGACCGTTTGGATTTAACCGTTAAAACCACGCTCGATTACCGTACCCAACAAGCGGTTACCCATGCATTGCGCCAGTTGAGCGAACCTGATAAGGCCAGGGCCGCCGGCATAGTAGGCTTCAGAATGCTTAATGAAAATATCGATCTCGCTCCCATCGTCTATAGCCTGATGCTGTTCGAGCGCGGCGAAAAAGGTAATCTGCTGCGCATCCAGACCGATAATTACGATCGGCCGCTTGATATTAACGAAGGCATACGGCTTGATTTGGGCTCAACCGCCAAGCTGCGCACTATGGTGCATTATCTGGAGCTGGTTACCGAGATTTATCAGCAATATAAAGAGCTGTCGCCGCCGGAACTGAACCGGATTGAATTGCACCCGCGCGATTATTTATCGGCATGGGTTATCGCTCAGTTGCGCGCGAATCGGAAAATAAACTTGGAGGATTTGCTTAACCAGGCTTTAGATCGACGTTATTCAGCCAGTCCTTACGAGAGTTTTTATACCGGCGGCGGCGTGCATAGCTTTAATAACTTCACCCCGGATGAAAACTTTAAAATCATGTCGGTGCGCGATGCATTGCGGGATTCGGTCAATCTGGTGTTCGTTCGGTTAATGCGCGATCTGGTTTATCATCACCTTTACAAGCCGGAAGGCATAGCGCGATGGCTGGAAATTCCTGATGATCCTCGACGCATGGAATATCTTGAGCGTTTTGCGGATAAGGAAGGTCTGGTTTATTTAAGACGTTTCTACGAAAAATATCACGGCAAACCAAACGACGAAATCATGGAGTTGCTGACCCAGAGAGTCTTTGCCAAGCCGTCGCGCCTGACCATGCTTTACCAAGCCGTTTACCCGGATGCGGATAGCCACGCGTTAAGCGGTTATTTGACTGCCCATTTGACTGCCGGCGCCTTGGAGTCCGAAGATATTGAACAACTTCGCCGGAAGTATTCGCCGGCGAATTTCGATTTGCAGGATCAGGGCTATATCACCAAAGTTCATCCGCTGGAATTATGGCTGGTCGGTTATTTGGTGCAACATCCCGATGCCACGCGCGCCGAGGTGATCGCCGCCAGTACCGAGCAGCGGCAGAATGTCTACCGCTGGCTGTTTAAAAGCAGCCGAAAAAACGCCCAGCAGCGGCGTATCATGACCTTGCTGGAGGATGAGGCTTTTAAACAAATTCATACCGCATGGGATCGATTGGGTTATCCGTTCGGATCGTTAACGCCTTCTTACGCGACATCGATCGGCGCGTCGGGCGATCGCCCGGCGGCATTGGCCGAGCTGATGGGGATTTTGCGCAATGACGGCTTACGCTTGCCGACAGTCCGGTTTGACAGCCTGCATTACGCTCAGGGCACTCCTTATGAAACCGTATTGGACAAATTGCCCGAACAAGGCCAGCAGGTGCTTGCGCCCGAAGTGGCGAAAGCGGCGCGCGGCGCGCTGATCGGCGTGGTCGAAGCGGGTACGGCTGGACGTCTTCGCGGCATATACAAAAGCGCCGACGGCAAACCGTTGTCGGTGGGCGGTAAAACCGGAACCGGGGATCATCGGCGTGAAATATGGGGAGCGGGGGGGCGCTTGATCGACTCGATATTCATCAGTCGCGCCGCCACTTTTACGTTTTTTCTGGGGGATCGATTTTTTGGCGTCATTACCGCTTATGTGGCGGGTCCGGATGCCGAGAAGTACCAGTTTACCAGCTCATTACCGGTACAAATAATCAAGTTTCTGGAGCCTACGCTAGCGCCTTTGCTGAATAAAACAGCGGATGGGGAGGCTTCCGGAATGTTGGTGAATTTAAAAGCTGCCGAGACAGGCAAGGGTAAGGGCCCCACTCTAGTATCACCGCCTTAACGATATAGCAATCTACACGAGCACCACGACAAACCTTTCGATATTCCCCAATTTATGTAATTCCGGCATCTGCCGGGAATCAACAAAATAAGCTTTATTTCGAGCAGAGCGTCCAGCGTATGGTGCGTTATTTTCACCAGCACTCATTAACTTTGGCTGTAGTTGTTTGAATACTAGCCGAAGTCGTTTTTCCATCTTTATTAACGGCAAAAGTGCCGCATGTGCTGTCGGTAGACACCGGTGTAGCCGTAACTGTGTAAGCAGTGGCCGTAGGAGTGCCTGATATGGCAATTGTATAATAACCGTCAGAGGAAGTGCTGCTGACGCTTATTGCAGTGAGCGTGGTGCCATAAGTAGTGTTGTTCGCTCTATATTTTTCCTGTGCTATTTGCGCCTGTAAAAGAGCAGCCTTAGCATCAGAACGTTTTGCTTTGGTTATGTATGCTGTATACGAAGGATAAGCAATGCTCGCCAAAATCCCGATAATAGCCACTACAATCATCAATTCCATTAATGTAAAACCGGAAGATCGTTTAAATGTGTACATTGTTTCACCTTAATTTTAAAGTTAATTTTTGAAGTGAATATAGCATAACCGACGCATCGCGTAGGCAAATTGAATAATATCTATCTAATAGACAAAATGTAGATTAGCTAACGGATTGCTAGCAATAGTAATCTATAATCAAGCCACACAAACAGGTGGATAGAGATGAACAGACAAAAAAACGCCGGTTTTACCTTGCTTGAGCTAATGATAGTCGTTGCCATAGTTGGCATTCTCGCGGCGATAGCAGTTCCTTCTTATAAAGATATGCTTGAGACTAATAGCCTAGAACAAGCGGTTGAATCGTTTCAGTCAGATATGCAATTTGCGCGAACCGAGGCGATCAAGCGAAGCATGAGCGTAGTCGTTTCGCGTACCACAGGCAATTCGGGAGCATGGTGTTATGGCTTGGCTTTAAACAAAGCGAGTTGCGATTGTGCCGAAACCAGTTCAGCTGATGCTGATTATTGCGATATAAAAATTGTTTCAGGCACAAACTTTAATACGACTAATATGGATTCGGCCAGCGGTAACAGTACCTTTAGTTTTAGACGCGGAACAACCAGTGCAAATGGCGTTACGTTTAGCACTGACGGATATGCGGCCCGAGTTGTTTTTAGTATTACCGGGAGGGTAAGGATTTGCTCTCCTGACCCGTTACCGACAGGTAAAACGGGGCTATCTGATAAGCCGGATTGCACCTAATAACTCGGTTCAGAGAATTAACTATGAAAAAACAAACCGGCTTTACACTCATAGAAATCATGATTGCCTTGTTGATAGGCCTAGTCATTCTTACTGCTACCATTAGCATGTACGTCAACACAGTAACAGGGAGTACGAACACTATTAAATCCGCCCGATTGAATTACGATCTTGAATCCGTGATGTTATTGATGGTTAATGACATTGCCAGAGCGGGATATTGGGGCGCTGCAACGGATGGCGCTAACAGTTCGGCAAATCCGTTCACAATAGGTACAGCCAATATACAGACTCCAACAGCAGCATGTATTTTATATTCGTATGATGCGCCGTCGGCATCGGCAGCCGATGGCGACGGCATTGTTAACAATGGAGAATATTACGGCTTTAAACTCCAAAGCGGGACGGTAAGTATACGTTCTTCTGATGCCGCAGAGGCTACAGCTGATTGCACCGGTACAGGATGGAGCGCTCTCACTGTTCCTCAGGACGTTAATGTTACTGCCTTGACATTTACCACCGCTTATAAATGTCTAAATGTTACAACTTCTGTTTCTTATGATACGACATGCGCGGCAGTCGTCACGGCAGGAAATTTGGCTTCGCAGGCAAAAGCAATTGAATCCCGTCAGATTGATATTGTCTTGACCGGTCAGTTGGTTAGCGACACTGTCGTCACAAAAACATTAAACGGCACTGTAAAAGTAAGAAATGACCGTATTTTTACTCAGTCGTAGTGTTCAGGAGGGGGGAATGAAAACAGTAATACAGTCGAATTTAAACAAACAGCGTGGCGCAGCTACACTATTTACTGCATTGATAATATTGGTTGGCATAACACTGGTAACGCTAACTACCTCGAAAACGACGCTGGTTCAAACCCAAATAGCCGCTGATAACTACAGAACGGCTCAGGCAGTCGCGGCGGCAAATTACGCAATGGATTATGGGGTTAATTATTTTGATAATGGTGGATTTGATCAAGTGACTGCTGTTGGAGCCGCGGGCAGTGATGGCATTGTAGATGTTGTTACGGTGCCTAACTTGGCGTCAGCCGATGGCAGGCAAACTACCACGGCAACCCTGATATTTAACAATGCGGCAGGTACTCGTTGCGTAGCGGCGGGAGCAACACCTAGCATGAAAAGCGGCTTGATTTTGGCTACGGGTTTGAGCGACGACGGCCTTGCCAGTCGAACCATCAGCCAATGCGTCGTTTCTTTGCCTGTACTGCGAAATGGCGGTCCTCAGCAGCCTTTGATTGCTCAATCCAACGTGGCATTGACAGGAAATGCCAGGATTATCAATCGTTACACCAACACTACTATCTGGGCGGGTGATGCTGTTTCGATCGGCAGTTCATCGGCGATGGAAACGTATATTAAAGATCCGGCGGTAGGTACTCTGACTCAAGCCCAATTACTCGATACGGACGACGGCAATAACACCAAGCTGGTTTCAAACAGGAATTTAGGCAATGGCCTGGATATTATCGATAAAGACCCTTCTTTAGGCACCCTGACGGGGTTAGATTTTTTCAAGAATTTCTTTAATGTTGAAACACGCGAGCAATTAAAAGCAATGGCGGCTAGTTCAGGCCAGTCCTATACCAACATAGCCAGTGCAGAAGATAAGTCAGGACTTATATGGGTTGAAGGAGATCAACGTATGAATGGAGGCACTATTGGCAGTCTGACTGCTCCAGCCATTGTAGTAATTAATGGCAATTTCGATATTGCAGGTGGCGCTACTATCTACGGTGTACTGTATGTCGTAGGGAAATATGACATAGGCGGTACGCCTCAGGTTATAGGTTCCAACATTGTAGAGGGTACGGTTGTGGCCACGCAGACGCCTGCAACTCCTCCGGTAGTCACTGGCAACGGCACCATAAGTTTGGTTTTCTGGCAGGATATGGAGGGGGGGGATGATAATCCAATCAAGGGTTTAACTTCTGTAGTTGGCGGATCCTGGCGTGATTGGTAACCCCCTGTTTGTTGTTCATTAAAAGGCTATGGCTATGAAATATTCAATAACTAAAACACAAAAAGGTATCGGCCTGATTGAGGTGTTAATCACAACCGTTGTGGTTGCCGTAGGCTTGCTTGCTGTTGCTTCTTTGCAGGGCAAATTTATTTCCAGCAGTGGCGAGAGCAAGATACGTTCAGAGGCTTTGGTGCTTGCAGAGCAAAAGCTGGAACAATTTAGAAATACCGTTGCCATGACCAATTCTAATGTGCCGGCAACCGGCTATAACGACATTCTTATTACCGGAGCTTTTTCGGATACCGGTAATCCTATCGTCGGTACCAATGCCAGTTTTACTCGGAGTTGGACGATTACCGATGTAGCGCCGCCCGTGCCTCCGTTTACAGCAGACGATACCGATTTAAAAAGAGTATCTGTGCAAGTAGGGTGGGATGGCAACGGTGATGGCGACAGTAATGACGCAGACGAAGTTGTCAATGTCGTAACTCAAATGGCCTGGACTGATCCTGTAAAAGCCAGTCTGTATGCGGCAACCAATGCAGGAGGAACGACATCGGTCGCCAGTCCCAGACAAAATGCCTCTGAAGAGGCGGCATCCGAAACTGTAATTGGAACAGATTTGTCAATAACCGATTTAGTTCCTTTAACAGCCGGGAGCGCAGGCGTCGACGCTCAGGTACAGGTTACCGTTCCTCCGGCAGCGGGTGGAACAACGATAACATTAACTCAGGTGGCTCCAGGGTCGCACTATTATACGGCAACGCAGTCGGTATTAAGTTCAATAGCAAGCGGAGTTATTGCTATTTTTCTGTGTAACGATAATGAAACGTGTACCCATATTCAGAATCACTTTGGCGGAGTGCCTCATCGCATTGCCGGTACCGTGCATACAACGAGTTCAAATGGTTTTACCCATATTAAGGTGGCATGGACATCAAGCTCGGTCAGTGATTGCTATAACGGGCAAGAAACAGTCGTTAGCGGCTCAGGTAATAATCAATACCGATACAAACCTTACGAATGTATTTATGCGGGAAACTGCGATGCAACCGCTGACAACGTTAACGGCTGCACTTACGACGTTACTGATGCTCAAATCGCAGCCAGACATGTTGGTCCAGGCGGCGAGTACGGCGATGTAGGATTAATAGGCGTGGAGGATCAAGGCGGAGATAGAGAGCAGGTTTGTTTTCTTGAGGATACCGTAGATCCGGCAACCAGTCCTTTATTAACGCCCAGTGGCAACACGGTATTAAATGAAAATTATCTGTATTCGGTTACGAAACGCTTTTATTCGGCACGAAGAATAAAGCGCAATGGTTCTATTAACGATCAAAAATCAGAAGGCATTAACCGCTCCTATACCAATCATGATTTTTTAGTTGTCTCAAGAGGTACGGGCAATACAGCCAATCAAGTGTGCAATCTTAAAGCGGCCGCCAGAAGCGTCGCGCTCGCTCCCAGGGAGATTTTTCAAACATTGAATGAAGGTGCATCTAATACTTCTTTGTCTGATGCAACCTATACCGGCACTGCCGGAACGGCTAAAACGTTCACAGGAATCGTTAACGGTAACGCCACCGACTTGAAACTAATCATTCCGGATGAGGGGAACTGTTACCTTAACAATAACGGTGGCGCGACTTCGACTGCTTATGCGTGCGCCTTGCCGTCGGGCACGGTCAGCACCGTTATTAAAGGCGGTAGTGATGAACGTCCTACGCTTAGTCCATCAGTTTTCGCTACATGTACAAAAACAGATGCAGCTCCTTGCACTTGGGTGGACAATTTTACAGCTTCAGCCACGCCGTCTAATGATTGTACTGCGCCATGGGGAGCAACTGTTACCGATGGACAGAGTGTAGCTGCCTATCAAAATGCAACTGAGCCTTTCGGAGGGACCTGCACATCAGAGACTCGCATTTGTACGACTGGCACCTTGTCCGGCACTTATGCCAATCAGGCTTGCACTGTTGTAGCTGCGGCTGACTGCACGGCTCCGTGGGGAGTAGCCGTTACCAATGGAAACAGTGTAACCGCTTATAACACGGCAACTGTGCCTGCTGGAGTTGACTGCGCTACCGTTGCTCAATCTCGCACTTGCACAAACGGTATTTTGAGTGGTAGTAACACCTTTTCATCTTGCGCGGCCGAAACTACCCGGACCGTCACGGTAACGGCTTCATCAACTGGCACAGGGACCGTTTCAGTAACTGGCATTTCTGTAGGCAGTACTACAGCGGGAACATTCACCTTATGTACGGGAACAACGTGTATTGTGTCTAACGATTGGTCGGGTACTTTGACGGCAACAGGTACTTGTAGCGGCGGCGGAACAGTAACTGGCACCAGTTCAACCATCACAGCTTCAGCAACAACTGCGACGATCAGTTTGGGTAGTTGTACCGGACCTGTTTGCGCGCTTCCGTGGGGAGGCAGTATTGCCAGCAGCAGTTCAGTGACGGCTTATTCGGCAACCAGTGTGCTTTCTCCTGCCACGTGTACTAGCATCAGCGAGTCGCGTTACTGTAATGATGGCGTTCTAACAGGTAGCTATACCAATCAATCTTGTACTGTTACTCCTACCTACTCGATTATAGTTGCTGCTGCTAATGGTAGTGGTTCGATCTCGTCTAGTACTTGCAACGGTGGTTCTTGCTCAGGCTTGGTGGCGGGTACTTATACCGTCGCGGTGGCGCTTAGCGGTGGTAATAGCTGTTCAAAAAGCTATACGCTTACCAATGCAAACAAATCAGTAACCGTTACGAAAGCCACTGGTCAGGGAACGGTGTGTACAATGGCTCCATAGCTGTTATGAGGATTGGGTTGCCAATGATTGGCAGTCCAATATTTATTTTAAGCATAAATTGAAGAGTCGCCCTGATATAAATTCAGGGCGTTTTTTTTATGTCAACAGGAATCAATCTGATGGGAAGCGGTCTGCACGACTCTATGGATATAGAATATCAAATGCGTTAATTGTTACAGAGATTCTCTATTCATCGTTGGCAATTACTGCAAAACACCGTTGATCGATTAGCTATCCTGATTTCCGTTAACGGTTGATTGCATTTCACACACGGCAACCCGCTACGTCCATAAACTCTAAGCTGCTGTTGAAAATAACCGGGTTTTCCGGCTTCATTGACAAAATCCCTCAGCGTTGTACCGCCTTGTTGAATGGCGTGTTGTAAAACTATGCGAATACAGTCGGCCAGTTTTTGATAACGCGCTAAAGAGACTTTGCCCGCTTGGCGCGTAGGCTGTATGCCGGCCATAAACAAGGCTTCATTGGCATAAATGTTTCCAACGCCCACAACGGTATGACTGTCCATAATGAACGACTTTACTGCTATTTTGCGGTTTTTGGATAGTGAGTAAAGCAGCTCGCCGCTGAAATCGGACAACAGTGGTTCGGGGCCTAAATCTTTGAGCAGTTGATGTTCGGAAGGCGGTTCCGTTGTCCATAACACCGCGCCAAATCGGCGCGGATCGTTAAAACGCAGCACAGTTCCGTCATTAAAAACAAAATCTATATGGTCGTGTTTACCGGCAACTTGGTCTGCGCGCATAATGCGTAAACTGCCGGACATGCCTAAGTGTAAAAGCATCGTGCCGTAAGCGGTGGAAAATAGCAGATATTTAGCTCTTCTGGATACTGACTGAATACTCAGTCCTACTAAGCTTTGATTGAGCGTCTCAGGTACGGGCCAGCGTAGTTTCGGTTGGCGGATGATTACTTGTTTAATGATTTGCCCTTCAATATGAGGCGCGATGCCTCGGCAGGTGGTTTCAACTTCGGGTAATTCAGGCATGGAGAGGTCTTTAATCAGGACGGCATTTGGGATTGTGCTGCAAAGTTTAACATGTAAATTTCAGGAGGTGGTTCCCATCATCCGATGTTGGGGGATGGTTTATTTACGATTTGCCATTAACGCAGTTACCCATCATTTAAGAATATAGCGGTTGAAATCACATTTTTATAAAGTAGATTAATATCTGTATATAAGTCGCCGTTTTTTAGGTAATTATTTATTTAGGTTCGATCTTTTTATTCATTGAAAATAGATTATAATCAAGCTGTATTTAGTTGGTGGCTTTGTTGTAAGGCTTAGCACTTTATTTTTGAAGCGTCGCCATTCGATCACTGCGAACTTAAAGTGGCGATAAATTTATTTTTCACAATATTCATTTTATTAAAAGAAAAAACAGTATGAGCGGCGTTTGGGCGATAGGCAAGCATGTGAAGATTCAGGGTATGCCCAATGATTTTAAGTTACTCTCTTATAACTTTGTTTTTGGGGGCAGTGTTGAAATGATTTTGGAATCGCCTGAAGGCGGTCGATTTTTTTTAAAGCGTAGAAAATCGCAAGTCTCCGATATTGAGGATGAGTATAATTTTGACGCCGGTTCCAACAATCAGAATTATAGTTATTAATGTGGCTTATGGAACATTTTTAGTCAGTAAACAGCGGGCAGCAAGTAAGCCGGGCTGACCAAGAAATCCCTACAAAATTGTTCTTCAAAACGATGGGGCTACTATCATCCAATGATTTCGGCCCATTCTTGAAAAAAAACAGCTATTTGGAAAGCCTGGTAGGTCTTGTAGGGCTCAAAGAATCAGTCGTTAGGATATGGTCGGTAATAACTTCCCGAAACATAAACTCATCATTCCCACGCTCTGCGTGGGAATGCAGCCTGAACCGCTCTGCGGTTCGGGGCGTTGGAGTGGCCCAGACTGGGTTACCACGCAGAGCATCACTGCCATTAAGTTAAGCGTTGTAGGAGCGGGCCGCGCCCGCGATGATGGCGCTATAACGCTGCAATCGCTGTGCAAATATCGCGGGCGCGGCCCGCTCCTACGGAGTGTCGATGTGCTAACTAATGGCGGTGACGTAGAACGTGGGAACCCTAAGTGGGCGTTATTATCGATGGAGTCGTTAGCGGACCGATTACCGAGTTTAATACGACAGAAATCCTTAATCCACCGGTTGTTTCAGACTTGCCAAATCGATAACAAAGCGGTACTTCACGTCATTTTTCAACATGCGCTCGTAGGCTTCGTTAATCTGTTGGATAGGGATGATTTCGATGTCTGAAGTAATGTCGTTTTCAGCACAAAAATCGAGCATTTCCTGAGTTTCCTTTAAACCGCCAATCAATGAGCCAACAATACTGCGACGCTTGAAAATCAAGTTTCCTACAGCGGGCGAGGGGTGCGGGTGATCAGGCAAGCCCACCAAGCATAAAGTACCATCACGCTTTAACAATGCCGTGTATGCATCCAGATTATGCGGCGCAGCTACGGTGTTAAGGATAAAGTCAAAGCTGGCAAGATGCTTTTGCATTTCGTCCTGATTTTTGGATACCACTACCTCATCAGCTCCGAGCCGTTTGGCATCTTCTGTCTTGCCTGGTGACGTGGTAAAAAGCACGACGCGTGCGCCAAACGCATGGGCGAACTTTATCCCCATATGACCAAGTCCGCCTAAACCAACGATGCCGACTTTGTCTCCTTGGCCTATCTTCCAGTGTTTTAACGGGGAGTAAGCGGTAATGCCCGCACATAACAATGGGGCTACGGCTGCCGAATCCAGTTTATCCGAAACATGTAGCACAAAATCCCGGTTGACGACGATCTGCCCGGAATAGCCGCCGTAGTTGTTGCCGCCGGTATGCTTATCGGGACTGTTATAAGTAAACACTGCATTGTTGCAAAATTGTTCCAAATTATCGTGGCAATCCGGACACGTCCGGCAAGAATCGACCAGACAACCCACGCCAACAGTATCTCCGGGTTTAAAATCGGTTACCTCGCTGCCCACTTTTGTCACCGTGCCAACAATTTCATGGCCAGGCACCATGGGAAACACCGAGCTACCCCACTCGTTGCGTACTTGATGAATGTCGGAGTGGCATACTCCGCAGAAGAGAATTTCGATCTGGACATCGGTTGGCGTAGGATCACGCCGATCAAAACTGAACGGCACCAGTGGTGAGTTGTGAGTACGGGCGGCATAGCCAATAGTTTTTTGCATAATAGGCTCCTGGAATACGAAACGGCGACCAATAGCCACCTATCTTCAGCATCCGTTTATAGCGGTTTAAATGTAATTGTCTTTTTGGAGCGTCCTTCTCCCTTTTAAGAAACCATTAATGAAACGCTTTTAAGATGAAATCCGTTCGCTTGAAGCTGTTGAGAATAAACGGACTAATAAAAGTTCAACTCGAAACATTTTAAGACATCATATTTAATTTAACCGGATTAATATTATGAAGCATAATTGTATTTTCAATCGGACTCATCAACTAATAAATAGGCTTGTTGCTATTCATGAAGCAGGACAGGCAACGGCTATTTATCTTGGCAATAAACAAAAAAGACTGCCTCCGGTTTTTTTTCAGATTTTTATAACGCCGGTGAAGGATGACTTTCAATCATCCCGGTTTTTAAATAAGCCTAATGCCAAATATATTGCAAACATAGACGGTGGTCGCTTAATTCATACATTACCGTCTTCAATTGAAGACGCAACAGACGGTTTTTCTCCCGCACAGATAATTGCTTATCGACGCGCTTTTGAAGCGGATATAATCAACATACTGGCCGGACCTTTGGCTGAAGCAAAATATATCGCGCAACGAGGCGGAGAACCGATTAACCCTCATCCCAGACATTTAAAGGCCCAATATTATTTTAATGGTATTTCCGAATTAGAAAGTATTAACGAGTATCTTGAATGTTTTCTTGAGAATTCAGCGCTTAGGAAACAAAAAATAACGGAGTTATTTTTTTCGGCGTTCTGTTTCGTTAATGAAAGATCAAATTGGCATGCAATTGCGGCTTTGGCGGACTATATTGTTGGTGCAAATAAAAGCGTCATGGAATGCAATGAAATTATCGGCGTTCTGGAAGCGGCTTATATAAATCCTGTTTTTTTACAAAACGATACATAGATATTGCCGTAATTAACGTCCACGTTAATTATGAATCGTGCCTTATTCTACAGATCGGGCAGATATGTTGACCATCCGATGTGCAAAGCCAGCCATTTTCAACGGCATCGGTAATTTCACCCTCTATCCATGAGCGACTTTCGGTAATACGTCGACCGGTAGATTCATTTTCCCTGTACGCTCGGCGAAGCTCTACCGTTTTTATTCCTCGCGGATTACAGATGTCGCAAAAGATAATTTTTCGTATACTCATAGTGTTTTTTTAAAGATGACTAAGGATAACGGCCCACACATTTTGGTGAGTTAAGCAGTCCATTCTTTTGCGCCAAATAATACTAATTAGCGAAAGTAATTATCAGAGTGCTTTTTAAAGTATCAATGTTCGAACTCAATATACAACCCGTATGAACACTTATAGCAAACCGCATTAAAAATTGGCGCACTTTTCTTAACTTCTTTGTCAGGAAAAAACATGACAACCAATGGAACTTTTTAGCAGCCTTAATTATTTCATGCCGCATGCATAGTATGCAGGTAAGAGCAAACTGCTGTGTAGTAATGGAGCTGCAATTTTAGAGTCTCCTGCTTGTGGTATTCGTGTTCCATTAATTTAGAGCGCGCAATTTATTTAGAAAAAATTACTGAATTTCTATAAAATCACCCGTTACTGTAACAACTCTTCAGATCAAGTCTACATGGACCTAAAATTTCTCGATTTCGAACAACCCATCGCTGAACTAGAAGCGAAAATTGAAGAACTCCGCAATGTGCAGTTTGACAATAACATTAATATTTCCGATGCGCTTAAGCAGCTGGAAGACCGAAGCCAGGCTTTGACGGAGTCGATTTTTACCGATCTTTCCGACTGGCAGATTTCCCAGTTATCCCGCCATCCGGGCCGTCCTTATACGCTGGATTATGTGGAGCATATTTTTACCGATTTCCATGAGCTGCACGGCGACCGGGCTTATGCCGATGATCCGGCGATTATTTGCGGCTTGGCGCGCCTTGAGGGACAGCCGGTTATGGTGATCGGTCATCAAAAAGGACGCGACACCAAGGAAAAAATTTATCGCAACTTCGGTATGCCGCGCCCGGAAGGGTATCGCAAGGCCTTGCGCATGATGAAAATGGCCGAGCGTTTTAAAATGCCGGTTATTTGCCTGATCGACACACCGGGAGCTTATCCGGGTATCGGTGCCGAAGAGCGCGGACAAAGCGAAGCTATCGCCAAAAATTTGTTTGAAATGGCTAGACTGAAAACGCCGATTATCTGCACCATTATCGGTGAAGGCGGTTCCGGCGGCGCGTTGGCCATCGGTGTTGGCGACCGTTTAATCATGCTGGAATACAGCACTTATTCGGTTATTTCTCCGGAAGGCTGCGCATCGATTTTGTGGAAAAGCGCCGATAAATCGCAATTGGCGGCCGAGGCGATGGGCATTACTTCGGATCGCATTCGCGAGCAGGGTTTTCTGGATGAAGTGGTCAGGGAGCCTTTAGGCGGCGGTCATCGGAATTTTAAAGTGATTGCCATGAACTTAAAGGAAGCGCTGGTTCGGCACATGAATGAGTTGAGGCGGCAACCTGTCGATACGTTAATGGAAAGACGCTACCAACGGATTATGGATTTCGGGGTCTTTACCGATGAAGGCGGGAAGTAGAACGTAGGCGAAAGGTGCAAGGCGAAAGGCGAAAGGCGAAAGGTTCGAGTCTCTACGAGGATTTTTGCTGTAGCATTTCCAAACAACTTGATCTTGAGAACGAGCAACAAAGATTTTATATCGCCTATAGCGGCGGCGTGGATTCTCATGTTTTGCTGCATTGTTGCGCGTCTATGCCTCAACTCAAAGACAGGCTCACCGCTGTTTACGTACATCACGGCTTGCAGGCGGAAGCCGAATCTTGGGCCAAGCATTGCGGCAAAACGGCTGAAGATCTGGGGGTTGAGTTTTTAATGCTGCGGGTTAATGCTAAGGCGGCGCCGGGCGAAAGTCCTGAAGAAGCCGCCAGAAACGCCCGGTACGCGGTTTTAAAATCGTTAATTAAAGCCGATGATGCGTTGCTGCTTGCCCAGCACCGGGAAGACCAGCTGGAAACGGTGCTGCTGCAATTGTTTCGCGGCAGCGGCTTGCGCGGACTTTCCGGAATGCCGGAGCGTATGGCTTTTGGAGCGGGGGTGATGCTCAGGCCTTTGTTGAATACGCCTAAACAGACGATTGGCGATTACGCTCGCGCCCGTCAATTAAGCTGGATTGAAGACCCCAGCAATCAAAGCAACGATTATGACCGTAATTTCCTGCGCAATGCAGTGGTGCCGTTATTAAAACAACGTTGGCCGGCAATCGATAAAACCGTGGCGCGATCGGCAAAGCATTGCGCGGATGCGCAGGTATTGGTCGATGAAGTGGCGGATGAGTTGTTTGACGAGGTTTTCGATCAAGTCGATAAGACCTTGCGCATCGGTCGATTAACTGAGCATCATCGCCAGCAACAGCAACTTATTATCAGACATTGGTTCCGGAATAGGGGATTGAAAATGCCCGCGCAGGCGCTTGTCGGGCGGATTTTAGCTCAGGTGGTTGCGGCAGCCGAACATCGCGATCCGGTCTTGTCGGGGCAGGGTTACAGCATTCGCCGTTACCGGGATAAGCTGTATTGCCTGACGAAGCTGTCCGAAACGGGCTTGGATTCGCCTGAAGGATGCGAGCATCACTTTGTTTGGCCGACCGGGCAAGCGTCGATAAAGATAGCTCAAGATCGGGAATTGTCTTTTGAGCCTTCTTCAAAGGGAATACTCCGTGAGCAGTGGCAAAACGCCAAGGTTGAGATAAGATTTCGCCAAGGCGGTGAGAAAATCCGCTTACCGGGCCGTCAAGGTCATCATTCACTGAAAAATCTATTCCAAGAGGCAGGTATTCCGCCGTGGGAAAGGGATGCTGTGCCCTTGATTTACTTGAATGATGCGCTCGCCGCTGTAAGCGACCGATGGATCGAGGCAGCATTTTATAGTGAAAAAAAACAAGACTGTATCAGCTTCACCTACAAAGTTAAGAATTAAAGCCAAAAGACAATGACGAAAAGCGTATTGTCGATTAAAATGCATCGGTTTCACCTAACTTCATCAGTTATCACTGAAGTCTAAAAATCCTACATGACAAAATACATTTTCATTACCGGGGGCGTTGTTTCGTCTCTCGGCAAAGGCATTGCTGCATCTTCACTTGCCGCCATTCTTGAGTCTCGCGGCCTCAAAGTCACCATGACCAAGCTCGATCCTTATATCAATGTCGATCCGGGCACCATGAGTCCTTTTCAGCATGGTGAGGTATTTGTCACGGAAGACGGTACGGAAACTGATCTTGACTTAGGCCATTATGAGCGGTTTATTAAAACCACGATGACTAAAAGGAACAGCTTTTCAACCGGGCAGGTCTACGAAAGCGTTCTACGCAAGGAACGCAAAGGCGAATATTTGGGCGCGACGGTTCAGGTCATTCCTCATATCACCGATGAAATTAAACGCCGTGTTTATGAGAGCGCCGAAGGCGTTGATGTTGCCCTGATTGAAGTCGGCGGCACGGTAGGCGATATTGAGTCTTTGCCTTTTCTGGAAGCTATCCGCCAGATGCGTTTTGAACTGGGTTCCGACCGCTCGTTATTTATTCATTTAACGCTGGTGCCGTATATTCGTTCAGCCGGCGAAATAAAAACTAAGCCGACCCAGCATTCGGTAAAAGAATTGCGCAGCATCGGCATTCAGCCGGATATTTTAATTTGCCGTTCGGAGCAACCGATACCGGCCAGTGAGCGTCGTAAAATCGCCTTGTTTACCAACGTAGAGGAAAAAGCGGTTATTTCCGCGATCGACGCGACTTCGATTTACAAGATTCCTTTGCTACTGCGCGATCAAGGCCTGGATGATATTGTCGTTCACAAACTGAGACTGGATGTGCCGCCGGCGGATTTGTCCGAATGGAAAGCCGTTGTCGAAGCGCTGGAGCATTCTTCCAATGAAGCGACTATTGCTATTGTCGGAAAATATGTCGACCATTCCGACGCTTATAAATCGCTGAATGAAGCCTTGATTCATGCCGGTATCCGCACCCGCACCAAGGTCAATATTATCTATATCGATTCGGAAATTATCGAGGATGAAGGCGTTGCCAAACTGAAAGGCGTCGATGCGATCCTGGTTCCGGGCGGTTTCGGCGAACGCGGCGTGGAAGGCAAAATTGCCACAGTCAAATATGCGCGGGAACATAAAATTCCTTATTTGGGCATTTGCCTGGGTATGCAGGTTGCCGTTATTGAATTCGCCCGTGATGCAGCCGGTTTGGAAGGCGCGCACAGCACCGAATTTTTGCCCAAGTCGCCGCATCCGGTGATCGGTTTGATTACCGAATGGATGTCTGAAGACGGCCAACTGGAAACGCGCAATGAAGAATCCGACTTAGGCGGTTCGATGCGTCTGGGCGGGCAGCAATGCCGGTTACAATCCGATTCTCTGGCTTTCCAGTTGTATCAGAAAGACGTGATTACCGAAAGACATCGTCATCGTTATGAATTTAACAGCCAGTACCTGGAAAAACTGGAACAGGCCGGTATGCGCTTTTCCGGCAAGTCTATTGATGGGCGTTTGGTCGAAGTGATAGAAATACCCGATCATCCGTGGTTCCTGGCTTGCCAGTTCCACCCGGAATTTACCTCAACACCCAGAAAAGGCCACCCGCTGTTTTCCGGTTTTGTCGTTGCGGCTTTTGAACATAAAAAAGGGGTAGTGCAATGAAGTTATGTGGTTTTGAAGCCGGTTTAGATCAGCCGTTTTTTTTGATAGCCGGCCCCTGCGTTATTGAAAGCGAGCAACTGGCGTTGGATACCGCGGGGTACCTTAAAGAATTAACGACCCAGCTGAACATTCCCTTTATTTACAAGTCGTCTTTCGATAAAGCCAACCGTTCGTCGCACGAAAGTTATCGCGGCCCCGGCGTCGAAGAAGGGCTAAAAATACTGGAAAAAGTCAAACAGCAAATCGGCGTGCCGGTGTTGACCGATGTCCATGAAGATACGCCGCTGGCCGAAGTCGCCTCGGTCGTCGATGTAATGCAAACACCTGCGTTTTTATGTCGGCAAACCAATTTTATTCAGCAAGTCGCCGCTCAAGGCATTCCCGTTAATATCAAAAAAGGCCAGTTCCTGGCACCCTGGGATATGGTGCATGTCGCCAATAAGGCCAAGGCAACCGGAAACCGGCAGATTATGGTCTGCGAGCGCGGCGTATCGTTCGGGTACAACAACCTGGTTTCCGACATGCGTTCATTGGCGGTCATGCGCGACACCGGTTGTCCGGTGGTTTTCGATGCGACGCATTCGGTGCAACTGCCCGGCGGACAAGGCACAGTATCGGGCGGACAACGCGAATTCGTGCCCGTGTTAGCTAGAGCTGCCGTTGCAGTAGGCATTGCCGGACTGTTTATGGAAACCCATCCGAATCCTGCGGAAGCGAAAAGTGACGGCCCCAACTCCTGGCCTTTGCACAGAATGAAAGAATTACTGGAAGTTTTATTAACTATCGACAAGGCGGTAAAAGCTACCAGCCTGATCGAAACAACTCTCTAAAATAAGGAAACATAATGACGGCAATAGTAGATATTCGTGCAAGAGAAATTTTAGATTCACGCGGCAACCCGACTCTGGAAGCGGACGTGATTTTAGCGTCCGGCGTGATCGGCAGTGCTATGGTGCCATCCGGCGCATCGACCGGCGAGCGCGAAGCGATAGAATTGCGCGACAACGATAAAGGTCGTTATTTAGGTAAAGGCGTATTAACGGCTGTTAACAATGTCAATACTGAAATTCGCGCTGCGATTGTCGGTATGGATGTCGCTGACCAAACCGGTATCGACAAAAAAATGATCGCACTGGACGGCACTGAAAACAAAGGCCGTTTAGGCGCTAACGCTATTTTGGCAGTATCCATGGCGGCGGCTCATGCGGCAGCTAAAGAAGCGGGCGTACCTTTATACCGTCACCTGAACACCAGCGGCAAATTCGTCATGCCGGTACCGATGATGAATATCATCAACGGCGGCTCACATGCCGACAACAGCGTTGACCTGCAAGAATTCATGATCCTGCCTGTCGGCGCACCGACTTTCCGTGAAGCAATCCGTTACGGCGCGGAAGTTTTCCATAACCTGAGCAAAGTTTTAAAAGCAAAAGGCTTGGCAACTACAGTCGGTGATGAAGGCGGTTTCGCACCGAACTTGTCTTCTAACGAAGAAGCTATCGAAGTCATTCTGGAAGCGATTGAAAAAGCCGGTTACAAAGCGGGCGTCGATATCTTCCTAGGTATGGACGCAGCCAGCTCAGAATACTACAAAGACGGCCGTTACGAATTATCGGCAGAAGGCAGAAGCTTCAACTCAGTTGAAATGAATGATTTCTTCGTTGAATGGGTCAATAAATATCCGATTATTTCTATCGAAGACGGCCTGGATCAAAACGACTGGACCGGCTGGAAAGATCAAACCGAAAAATTGGGCAACAGAGTTCAATTGGTCGGCGATGACTTATTCGTGACTAACCCTGCTACTTTAAAAGAAGGCATTGAGAAAGGCATTGCTAACTCAATCCTGATTAAAGTAAATCAAATCGGTACCTTGACCGAAACGTTAGAAGCGATTAATACGGCTCACGCGGCAGGTTATACCGCTGTTGTGTCGCATCGTTCAGGCGAGACTGAAGATACTACCATTGCTGATTTAGCCGTTGCGACAGGCACAGGACAAATCAAAACCGGTTCTTTAAGCCGTTCCGACCGTGTCGCTAAATACAACCGCCTGATGAAAATTGAAGAAGAATTAGGCGACTTGGCGGTTTACGCAGGCCGTAGCGCGTTTAAAATGTTGTAAAAAGCAGACGAAAGGCGAAAGGCGAAAAATCATGAACTTTTTGCCCTTCACCCTTTGCCCTGTGCCTCAATCATGAAAATCATCATTGCAATCATCATCCTGTTAATTGTCCATTTCCAATACCGGATATGGGTTGGCGACGGCAGTGTTGCAGAGATCGATGCCTATCAGCAGCGGCTTAATGACTTGAAAAAACAGGCAGAGGAAAAAAGACAGCGTAATGAAGCGCTTTACGCTGAAGTGCTTGATTTAAGAAAAGGACAGGAAGCGATTGAGGAGCGGGCCAGGGACGAATTAGGGATGATCAAAGAGGATGAAACGTTTTTTCATGTGCTTGAGTGATTAACTCAAAGTCCAAGGTAACTTTCAAACTTTTATTCACCACGAAGACACGAAGAGCACGAAGAGATAAAACTTCGTGCTCTTCGTGTCTTCGTGGTAATAATTTATTAGGCTTTTAACTGATTTCTTGGTTATTAATGAGAAGTTGCTTATCTTGAATTTTTACCAATGACCCATTCAATAAAATTCTGGGGAATCGTCCCGGCTGCCGGTGTCGGCAAACGCATGCAGGCCGATCGGCCTAAACAATATCTGGAACTTGCCGGGAAAACAGTCATCGAACATACCTTGCTGCGCTTGTTGCAGGCCGATGTTTTTGCCGCTATCGCCGTTGCGGTTTCCGAAGAAGACCCTTACTGGCCGGATCTGGCCGTATCGCAACATCCAAACATCATCACCGCTCCCGGCGGTAAAGAGCGGGCCGATTCCGTGCTTTCCGGGTTAAAAACCATAAGAGAACAAGCAGCCGATCACGATTGGGTATTGGTGCATGATGCGGCCAGACCCTGCATTACCGCGACCGATATTCACTATCTGATCGACTCGCTGGTTAACGATGACGTGGGCGGCATTCTGGCTTTGGCATCGCCCGACACCTTAAAACAGGTGCAAGGTAAGTGCATTACCGGAACGTTGGATAGAAGCCATATCTGGCGGGCATTGACGCCGCAGATGTTCCGTTACGGCATGTTGAAAACCGCACTGGAGCAGACGCAAGGCAATCCGGCCATCACCGACGACGCCAGCGCCCTGGAACTGCAAGGCTTGCAGCCGAAAATCGTCGAGGGCCGTCCCGACAACATCAAAATCACCCGCCCGGAAGACCTGGCGCTAGCGCAATTTTATATGGAGCAACAATGATTGTAGGAACGGGCCATGCCCGCGAACGAATGACGGCATTAGCACAATTTCATAGGAAATAATGATGATTAGAGTTGGTCAAGGTTACGATGTACACCGCTTCAAAGACGGCGGAGAGGTAATACTAGGCGGCGTAAAAATACCTTACGAGCAAGGCCTGGAAGCGCATTCCGACGGCGATGTGGCTTTACATGCGTTATGCGATGCGATATTGGGCGCGGCGGCCTTGGGCGACATCGGCAAGCATTTTCCCGACACCGATCCCGAGTTTAAAGGCGCCGACAGCCGTGTTTTATTGCGCCATGTTTACAAGATTGTGCAGGAAAAAGGTTACAAGCTGGTCAATGCGGATATTACCATCATAGCCCAAGCGCCGAAAATGTCGCCTCATACCGCCGCGATGTGCCGCAATATCGCCGATGATCTGCATGTGGAGTTCGACTGCATTAATGTTAAAGCGACCACCACCGAAAAGCTGGGTTTTGAAGGACGTAAAGAAGGGATTGCTGTGCAGGCGATTGTTTTGATTGAAAAATAGCTCTCTTCAATTCATGCTTTTTTTAAGCATTCTCAGTGTTTGTGGGAGCGGCTTTAGCCGCGATAATCGAGGCTAAAGCCGCTCCCACAAACAAAAAAGCTTTCGTAACTTTATGATTGATAAACAACTGCCGCATAGTAAAGATTTAAGAAAGGGCAGATATTCCCAACACAATCAAACCTATTTGGTCACCACCGTTACCGAGTAACGGCAAACGGTGTTTACTGATTTTTGGCTGGGTAGAATCGTTGCACAAGCCATGCGCCAACAGGGCAATATCCACAGTCTGGCGTTTGTGCTGATGCCGGGTCACTTGCATTGGTTATTCACCTTGCAAAACGATAACACCTTGGCAGCGGTCATGATGCATGTTAAAGGCTCCTCGTCCTACCTGATACAAAAAAATCGTCGAGAATGCGGTGCGATACATTTACACCAACCCTTGTGGCAAGAGGGCTATCATGACCGCGCATTAAGAAAAGAAGAGGATTTGCAACAGATTGCCCGCTATATAGTGGCAAATCCATTAAGAGGGGGATTAGTCGATAAGATAGGCGACTATCCGCTGTGGGATGCGGTCTGGTTATAGAGTGCGATGAGTGCTGTGAAGAGAGTGGGAATGTGGGAGTGGCTTTAGCCACGACGACAACCCATGCACAAAATATTGATGTGTTAAAATCGAGGCTAAAGCCTCTCCCACAGCCATTGACGACATCAGTTTCCGGGCGCTGAAAATCGACAGCTCCAATGATTAAAGGTGAAAACAATGAATGTTTCTTATGTTGAAAAAATAGAACAAGAAATCAAACAAATGCCGCCTGAATATTTGCCGGCTCTGTTTAATATTATTCATACCTTTAGGGAGAGTATCAGCTTAAACACGGCTGAAGAAAGTTTTAAGCAAGGTTTTAAGGAAGCGTTAACGGGGGAGACCCGGCCTATTGAAACGCTGTGGGATATGAATGAACATTGATGTTGATTATACGCTTGAGTTTAAGCGCAATATTCGGCAGCTCATCAAAAATATCCCTCTATCCGCCAAGACATAGAGCCTATTATTCAAAGTTTGCAGTAAGGCGAATTATTGGGCGATAGAATTCAGCACAGCGGGTACGTTATTTATAAGCTCAGAGTCAAAAACAGTGATAACCGGAAAGGTAAAAGTGCGGGCTATCGGATCATTTATTATGTAAAAACGGCTGCCAATATTGTGCTGGTCCCTATTTATTCAAAATCAGAACAGTCAGATATAACCGCTAATGAACTAAAAACCATTATTAAGCAATTCGATACCGGCAATCCTGAATCCGGAAATGTCGGATGAAGAATATCTAAGTATTGAAGAAAAAAGACGGCATTTGCAACATACGAGGCATTTTTTATGAATCACATCCACGAAATAAATACACAGTGCCAAAGATTGCCGGAAGATTTACAAAAAGAGGTGTTGGATTTTATTTTCTTTCTGGAATCACGATACACGCTCAAGCGTAGCGGGCAAACCGGCCCTGTTTTAACCGATGCCGAGCTTGAGCAAGCTTGCGGCATTTTAAAAGCGCCGCATGGCATAAGCCTGGAGCAGATGGAGGACGCTATAAAAAAACGGGGTGGCGACTTATGATTGCGGTTGACACTAATATTTTGGTTCGAATATTGATTGACGACCCCAGCGCAGTTAAACAAATGGATCTTGCGAAAGCCTTGCTCAAAAAAGCAAGGCAGGTTTTTGTTCCGCAAATTGTTCAGATTGAGTTGGTTTGGGTATTGGAAAGCGCTTACGGCTTTGATAAGGCAGCCGTCATTACCGTATTAAAACATCTGCAACAATCAGTCGTCTTTGTTCTTCAACAGGCAAACCAGTTCGATGCCGCGCTCATTCATTTTGAAAATCAAGCGGCTGATTTTTCAGATTACCTTATCTTGTCGGCCTGTTTGGAAGATAAGCATCAGTTGTTTACTTTTGATAAGAAGTTTGCACGCTTACAGTTGGTCAATTTACTTAAGGAATAACAAGGCTTGCGATATGAAACTCAAATTTAAACATCAAGCCTACCAAGCCAACGCCGTCGATGCGGTGGCGGATTGCTTCGCCGGACAGTCGCTGACCGGCGGCATACAATACCGTGTCGATCCCGGTCGGGTCAATAAGGGCGGACAGCAAAGCCTGCTCGATGAATCCGGTTTCAGGAATGGGGAAATAAGCAAATCGATTAATTTGCTGGAAAATATTCACGCCGTGCAACGCCGCCAAAACCTGCCTTAGCAAAATCACTTCCGGGCAAGTCAAATACGATGTGGTGGACAGTTACGGCAAATTGATGGAATTCTATCTCCTCGCTCCTACGGCAGTGGCGCAACGCGAGGGAACGATAAAAACTTGAAACAATCTTAACCTACCTTTATGCAAAATATTGAAATTCCCGTCTGGCCTTACGTTTACGGCCAACCTTCCGGCACCGGAAAAATCCGCAGTTTACCCGAAGATTTTATCGTTAAAGAAAACCTGTCGTTTGAACCGTCGGGCGAGGGCGAACACGCTTTTTTACAAATAGAAAAGAAAGGCGAAAACACCGAATATGTCGCCAGGCAGTTGTCCAGGTTTGCCAACGTCAGGCAACGCGATGTCAGTTACGCCGGATTAAAAGACCGCTACGCGGTCACGACGCAATGGTTCAGCGTCTGGTTGCCGGGCAAGGTCGATCCCGATTGGGCGCAGTTTGAATCGGATAGCATGAAGGTGTTGCACTTCGTGCGCCATGCCAGAAAACTCAAGCGCGGCGTGTTGTCAGGCAACAGCTTTAAGCTGGTGGTTCGCGATTGGCAGGGCGATCCAGCCAAAACCATTCAGCAGTTGGAATTGATTAAAGCCAACGGCATCGCCAATTATTTCGGCTCGCAGCGTTTCGGTAACGAGGGCCAAAATGTCAGTAAAGCCCTGGCAATGTTTGAGGGCGAAAAAGTGGGCCGGGAGCAACGCAGTATTTATTTGTCGGCGGCCAGGTCGTTCCTGTTCAACCTGATTTTGGCTGAGCGGGTAAGGCAAAATAACTGGAACCAGCCGCTGGCCGGCGACACCTACCAATTCGATCTGTCGCACAGCTGCTTTCAATCGGAGCAGCCTGACGCTGAAATCATCCGGCGGCTGGCGGTCAAAGACATTCATCCTACCGGCGTATTATGGGGCAGGGGACATGCCGATGTGTCTGCCGATGCGCTGGGTATTGAGCAAGCCGTTATCGACGCACATCCGCTATTGGCTCAGGGCTTGATAGCGAGTGCTGTAGACCGGGACAGACGCGCATTAAGGGTTAACGTGCAGGATTTACGCTGGCAGTTTATTGATGACGCAACGCTGGAGCTTGGTTTTACCTTGCCGGCGGGGAGTTATGCTACCTCGGTGTTGCGGGAAATTATCTTGTAAATCGGCTGAGGGCATCAGCATTATTTTTCATTAATCCCTGTCTTCTTCGGGCAGATCGGCACAATGCCTTAAAAATCGATTATCCGAGATTCGGCGGCATTTTCATTTTAAATAAGTTCGTTCCTCACCGTTAAAAGGGGCTATATTGTTATTTTCGTCGGCATAAAAAAGCTTGCGCTACTGTTACTTTCAGGTAGCTATTTTAATAATTAACCGAATTTAAAACGCTGTAATAAATTGTTAAATAAATGATTTATATTGGCTGTAATATGTTTAAATGTAAGCGTTAATTATTTTTTATAAATTATTTCGTATTGCTCGCCGCTTATTTTAATAGGAATTAATTATGCCCACACGCCTTAACGTATTGCTGGATAAAATAAAAGACCTGGAAGATGAGTTGGTCGATGAATTGCAAAAACAAGAAGCATTTTCCTATGATATTATTAAACGACGTATCCATTTTGAAGAAAAAGTTAGTATCCGGCATAAAGAATATGCCAAGCAATTGTTTATTTATATAACCGACGCAAAAATAAAACATATACTTAGTGTACCCTTTATATGGATATGTATTGTACCCGTCGCATTAACGGATATAACCATCAGTATATATCAGGAAGTATGTTTTCCTATTTACGGTATTCCTAAAGTAAAGCGACAGGATTATATTGTTTTCGATAGGCAGTATCTTAATTACCTTAATATTATAGAAAAAATTAATTGCGGCTATTGCAGTTACGTCAATGGTTTATTCGGTTATATGCAGGAAATAGCCGGGCGCACGGAACAATTTTGGTGCCCAATCAAACATGCTAAGCGCATTAAAAGCTTACACAGCCGTTATCAGAAATTCATTGATTACGGCGATGCCGAAACATATCGAGCCAAAGTTGAAATAACCCGGCATGACTTTAAAGATTTAGAATAAAATCAAGTCCTGCCGGGATTATTATTCAATTAGAATAATCGTTATATCGATGGTTAAAGCCAGTATAGTTTAGGGATAAACAATACTGGCTTGCGGGCCGAGGTCGTCGGTCTCTTCAACATAACGGATTTCATCGCCAACTTGCAAGGTATCAAAGCCGCTTCCTGTCACGCTGTTGCGGTGGAAATATATTTCATGCCCGTCTTCAGCCTCGATAAAGCCGTGATCTTTTTCCGGCAACATGCGGATTACGGTGCCGGCGCTTTGCAAGTCATGCGTTTTAACTTTACCTTGCTGAATCCGTGCGTAATCCTCCAACTGCCTCGCTGCCGCGTTAAAGGCGTCACGTATGGCGACATAAATATCTTCATAAGCTTTTTTGTCGTGATGCTCCCGGCTGATGACCAATTCTTTGCGCGGCGTGGTGATATCAATGCGAATATGGTATTGATTGCCTTGATGATGGCGGTGGTGCTCTGCTTCCACCGCAACCCGGCAACCCATAATATGCGAATGAAATCTATCCAGCTTGCCGGCTTTTTCACGGATTTTAGCCTCTACAGCATCGGAATGAGCTATCCCATGAAAAGTGATTTGTAACGGGATTTGCATGTCAGTCACCTTATTGAGGTTAAATACGGGAATGAACGGCCTGTTGCAGTATCAGATGACAATTAAATCTTCGGCTTGAGGGCCTTTTTTTCCCTGCGTTACATTGAATTGTACTCTTTGTCCGTCGCTTAACGATTTAAACCCTGTGCTGCTTATATTGCTGTAATGCACAAAAACATCAGGGCCTTTTTCCTGTTCGATAAAGCCGAAGCCTTTGCTGGCGTTAAACCATTTAACTGTGCCGGTATTTGTTTGTGTAGACATAATTAATAATCCTAAATAAATTTAATTTTTATTAAGTAATACATACGTTACTTAATTTTTATTTTTTGTAAATGGTAGCTATCAACCCGACAGTTAACCGCGTATATGTTTTTATCTTGTTAGGTAATTAGCATAAAATCTCCAGTAATATAAAATTAATATATCTAATTTATATAGATGTTAGTGAGGGATATTTTCAGTAACCGTTTCTTTAAATTCCCGCTCTGCCTCGATCCAGTCATCAAATTCATGGCCCGGTTCAAAACCTCTGCTTTCCGCCTTGTAAAAGGCAAGTTCAGCAATTTTTGTGTAACAGTCAGGTAGATTTACAGGCGTAAAAGATCCTTCTATGTTTAATTCAGCGTCTTGGATGGGCGTGTTCACTTGTCACCTCACTCATAGCTAAGTTGCCGGATTCGCATAACGTTTTTTGACGGCATAGAAAAATCGGCTGAAAACATTGAAACAAAAAATTGATAATAAAAATATTAGTGTAAATACCTAGTTTTGAGGAAATTTTAAAAGCGCACAGCAATGAATGAGCTTTTTACCGATATAACTTGGTATTTTCAGGCATTGGCAGGTCAATCAGGCGAGTTCTCTAATTTAAATGAGCCGGAAGCCGGACATATAGAATCAACAATACAGCGGCATTTTCACAAGCAGGTAGGTGCTAATACTTAGGTTAATAATATTATGGAAATAGGATTAAATAGCGGTTATATTAAAATATAAAATGTTTATATTTATTATCAATAAAATTATTAATTAAAAATGCAGTATAACCATTGCTACACGGTATATTTTTTTGCACCAAGCGCTGGTAGCGTTTATTTAACGCTACCCAATTAATAAACTGAGTTTTCCACGCAGAGCATATAAGCCATGAAAAATACACCGCTGGATCCTTCGCAACTCTATAAACCATGCAATGTCGAACAATTAAAGTTCAGTTCCACCGACGAGCTTGAAGATATTGATATTGCCGTGGGACAACAACGCGCTGTGGAAGCCGTCAAATTGGGCATCCACATGCATAAAAACGGTTACAACATTTTCGCAATGGCGCCTTCCGGCACCGGTAAGTTGACTACCGTGCGGCAGTTGGTCGAACGCGAAGCCAGTCGGCAATGCATTCCTTCGGACTGGTGTTACGTCAACAATTTCAGTCAGCCTGCCAAACCGACGGCTATTAAATTCATGCCGGGACATGGCAAGGTGTTCAAGCAGGATATGGAACAA
>Ga0208756_100190_pt1 | contig 35993 bp, 30 predicted proteins | sample LakWasMe73_LOW10_2_FD_183901 | JGI IMG/M metagenome (GOLD analysis project Ga0208756, IMG submission 183901) | Freshwater sediment methanotrophic microbial communities from Lake Washington under simulated oxygen tension - Sediment Metagenome... | ecosystem: Environmental > Aquatic > Freshwater >... | reverse complement strand
AATCAATATTTTTTTAAGCTCTTCCGACGTAACCTGATGCTTGCTCCCCACGTCCAGGCGATAGCGAACCATTTTAATGCGTGGTTGAACTATAGCTGTTGTCGCCAGTCTCGCATCCATGCCGTCGTCGGCAACTGCTCCGGCGTCGCCTAAAGCGCCTACTTTTGGTGCTCTCGGCAACTGCTCCCTGCGTTGCTCTACCTCCTGCGTCCGTGCAGTCGTACCTCCTGCATCCATGCAGTCGCGTTTATTATTGCCGCTCATTCCGATCTCGACGGACTAGCCGCACCGCACTGTTTCAAAGTCTATCCTGATAAATTTCTACAAAAGCCTCATCGCGCAATCTGCGCACCCAAAGCTCTGTTTCTTCTTCAATTTTCCGCTTACGAATAGCTTCTCTTACCAGATTCTTTTTAAACTCGCTACTATCGTCCTTATTTTCCCGGCCCAAGACCTGAATGATGTGCCAGCCAAACTGCGTCTGTACTGGCTCGCTCACTTCATTAATACCGAGTTTTACCATGGCTTCTTCAAACGGCTTAACCAGATCGCCGGGGCCTACCCAGTCAAGTGAACCGCCTTTTAATGCCGATCCTTTATCGTCTGAATGCGCCCGTGCCAATGCGGCAAAATCATCACCGTCAGCAATGCGGGCTTTTAATGCCATCAAGCGTTTATTTGCCTCGGCATCATCAACCAACTCATTGGTTTTAATTAAAATATGCCGAACTTTGGTTTTGGTAATCATGTGATTATCCGTGCCTTTTAGTTCCAACATTTTAACAATATGAAAGCCGCTCGGACTGCGTATGGGCTCGGACACATCGCCCTGCTTCATTTGCCTGATTTCATTAACAAACAAGGTGGGTATTTCACTTAAGGTACGCCAGCCCAGATCACCACCCTTGAGGGCATTGGCATCATCCGAATCGCTGATCGCCGTTTGGCTGAAATCTTGTCCGCCGCGCAGATTACTGACAATACCCTCGGCTTTACTCATCGCTTTTTGTATTTCTGTCGATGACGCGCCTTCTTTAACCGCAATTAATATATGACCCAGATGATACTGCGTAGACTCTTCGCCGATTTTATCCTGGGTCTCCATATAGTGCTCAACCTCCCGGTCGGTCACCTTAATGCGTCCGCCGATCTCCCTGCCGCGTAATTGATTAATAATGATTTCATTACGCATATTATCCAAAAAACTTTGATAGCTAATACCCTGCCCTTCCAGCTCCGCCCTGAATTGCTCTATATCCATGTTATTTCTTCGGGCTATATCGGCGGCCGAACTGTTGAGCATTTCTTCGCTGACAGTAATCCCGGCCTTTTCCGCCAACTGCCGCTGGAGTTTATCAACAATCATTTTCTCCAGCACCTGCTTACGCAGCACATAAGCGGGCGGAATCGCGGCGTTACTTTGCTGTATTCTTTGTTCAATAACCGCCACTTCTTTTTGCAATTCACGCTCAAGGATAACGTCCTCTTCAACCACTGCGATAATGGTATCAAGAACTTCAGCATGTACTAAAAAGCTGCCGAACAATAAGTTACACAATAACGCGACGACAATAGTTCTTTTGATGTTTTCTTGCTTAATCATCTTTCGGTGCCCGATAACCATAAATTTGCTGTTCAAAGAACTTATCCAATTTTTCCCCAATCCCGGTCAAGCCTTTAAGTTCTATCTGAAAAAATACGCCGGTCTGACTTATCCCTGTCGCATCGACAATAGTGGGACTGTTCACAATATTCGGATTTTGATTAAGCGTTAAGCTATTAATCCAGCGTCGCCCAACAACACGGAAACGCCAGCAGCAATTTTCTTTTTCCAGGCCAAAAAAACTTTCCTGAGTTGAATTATCAAGTAATGAATACGTCCAACGCCCAACCACAGACCAATCGTTATAAACCGGCCAGTGAGCGGAAACATCGCTTTGAATAATGTCATAAGGTCTGGTCCCCGATAATTCAGGATAAATTGTATTTTTCCTGTAACGATAACCCATATTAATAATCTCACCGGGTTCGTTAATATAATGCAGCATGGCGCTGTGCCTGACAACCCGGTTCAAATGAGGATTCCATTGCGCCCCTGAACTAAACGATATATGGTCCGTTAATCCGGCATCGAATTCAGTCACCAGATTTGAGAATTTATCGGTATCCGGAAAATAGCCCGGCAAAGTTTGCTGGTATCCGGGATAAATAACCTTTCTATCCTGAAAATAAGAAATTTGCCCCACACTGAGTTTTAGCTTTTCCCTACCGGATTTAGCATCGATCAAGCGTGTTGTTAAGGCTGCCGTAAGCTGATTAGCATCCCCTACCCTATCCGGACCGCTAAAGCGGTTTTCCAAAAACATACTGTTAAAAGAAAAATCATTTGGTGCGGTATCGAATACAGGAATATCGTCCTGGACTGTATTGGGGACGTACAAATAAAACAACCTGGGCTCAAGGGTATGCAGATAAGATCTATTGAAAATATTCATATCCTTTTCCAGATACAAACCGCTATCCGTAGAAAAGACAGGCAGGGTTCTGGACATACTTGAGGAGACGACTTGGCCTGTCGCTAGTTTTATTAAGCCTCCGCTTGGATTGCTTAACGCATACTGGGTAGACTGTAAGGAAATCTTGGGCGTTAAAAAAGCGCTGGCCGTTTGCAATGGAAAACTGACTGACGGCCTGACATTGGTTCGTTGCGCATTCACCGGCGTAAGATCGATTTCTTGTCCATTCGTCATTTCCACTACTGAATCATGCTGATAATGCACATACTCAGCATCCAGCAAGGTTGTCAACGGCATAAATTTGAATGAATGGTTCAAATTCAGGTTAACTTGCGGCAACCTCCGATACGGTATCCCCGCTTTGGTTATCGCTTTATCGATCGATTGATAATTATCAACATGGCCTGTTAAAGAAACCCCGGTATTGACGTAGCCAAGATTAGCCTGGCTTAAAAGATAACTACTGTAAGTTGACGTACTCAGCGCGTTGCCCAAGTCGGAGAAATAATCTTTATCGGACACATAATTCAAATCCATATTTGAATTAATATGGGGCGTAAATTGGGTGTAATTCTTAATCGCTCCCAAATACCGCGCCTTATCACGGAGACTGTCATGCGGCATAAATTCCAGATCTGTAGATCCGCGTGTCATCTCTGTCAAATAACGGAAGTCTCCTCCCAATATGGCTCCCCTATTTGAAAGATACCGTGGCCGTAAAGTGGCATCGTAATTGGGAGCTATATTCCAGTAATAAGGCGTTTCCAGTCTTAACCCGCCCCGTTGCGTATTGCCGAATGAAGGCGCCAGAAAACCCGAAAGCCGTCTATTATCTATCGGAAAAGACATATAAGGCGAATAAAACACAGGCGTACCTTTAAACTCAAGCCAGGCATTTTTAGCGGCGCCTTGACCGCTAATTTTATTCATCTTCAGCTCACTCGCATGCACAACCCAGTCCTGGTTGCCGGGACGGCAGCTGGTATAAGCAACACCTTTATATCGAGACAGGGTGCTGCTCTCCCGATAAATCGTTTTCGCCCTGCCTCTGAGCGGCGTAGCCGGAGAAATAAACAGGGCTTCCCGGAGGCGTGCCTGATCGGAAGCCAGGTTAAGGGATGCCGACTCACTGTGCAACGCCAATTCATCTTCGCTGTAATAGACACTGCCCTGTAAATCCAATGTTTCCGACACCGTGTCATAAGTCGCTTTATTAGAGACTGAACGCTGATCTGCACGGGTCATTTCAACATTACCGGTATAACTGTAAATTTCATTCTCGAATATTTCAGCATAATCGGAATCGATATCCAGAGGAGACGCCTCTCTCAAATCCTTTTCAGGCACAAAGCCGGGCTTTCCGCCACCAGGCGCAGTGCAGTTTTGCCAGGGATCATATTTCAGTTGTGATTTAAGATTGCTGAAGGTTAGCTCTTCGTTATGGTCAAACGCCGGGGTAAGCAAACTCATGCCGGGTTCAGATGTTTCAATAACCCGCGTCTGCCCTTTAGGATCGGCGCCGACCAACTTACAATCCCAGTTTTTATCTGCGGCCTTGGCATCGCAGGTCCAGCCTGGTCGATTAGCTTCAGTTTGCAGTGTTTTTTTCAAATTGGAATCGGCCGAAGGCTGAGCGATTGGCTTAGCCTCTACGCTAACTTGCTGGGTGTCTTTATCAGCCCTGGTGTTAACGGGGAGTTTGGGCGCATCGACCTTCGCCTCGGCCTTCTCGGCAGGGACGGACGGGGGCTCGGTATTCTCAACGGGGCCGCGCTCAGGCTCCGCTACAACCGGCTGGGTATTTTCAACGGCCTTTGTGGGTATCGGCTGCGCGTCTTTAATCGGCTGCACGCCTTTAACGGGTTCGGCGTCGACAGGAACCTTTGCCGCACTGGCTTTCTCCGCAGATCCTTTTTCACCTACACAAACCCACTCTTTGCTATCCTTGTTTTGTACACAATTCCAGAGTGCTTCGTTGGCAATGCTGACAGGCGCATAAATAGAAGGTAAAAAAAACAGTAATAAACGGCGGCGCATAGGTAATATGAAGTTTAGTAGCGTAGTGGATCGTAAATCGAATAAAATGCCGGACGTTAATTTTACCTCACTACCCCTCTATTATACTAATCTATCCTAAACATCATGATGCCTGAAGACTTAAGAACGATATCGATGTTCGACTGGCTTGAAAACGATTTATTGCTCACCATTACCGCATGCGCCCCCGCTTCCAGCGATGCCAGTTTTCGACGTTACTTTAGAGTCTGTACCCCGGAACAACAATTTATAGTCATGGACGCCCCGCCGGACAAAGAAAACATCGAACCCTTCATCAGAATTGCCAAGCTGCTGACACAGTCTCAAATCAACGTCCCGAGCATTTTCCAACAAAACCTGACTGACGGATTTTTACTGCTGGAGGATTTCGGTAGCCAGTGTTTCCTTGATCAGCTGAATGAAGCCACTGCCGCCGATTTATATCAAACCGCATTCGACAGCTTATTCAAACTGCAAACCCAAACATCGATACAAAACTCCGGATTGCCCAGCTATGACGAGCCGCTCCTGCACAGGGAACTGGCTATTTTCGACGAATGGTTTTTAGGCCAGTTACTGGACATTCAAATTCCCGCAGCTGTTTGGGAGACGGTCCGCGCCCTTCTCACGACATCAGCATTGGAGCAACCCAGCACCTGCGTACACCGGGATTACCACTCCCGCAACCTGATGGTTTTAGATAGCGACTCACCCGGCGTCATCGATTTTCAGGATGCCGTCATCGGCCCGATCACTTACGATCTGGCGTCGTTATTGCGCGATTGCTATATCGCCTGGCCTGAACAACAAGTTGAGCAATGGCGATTTAATTATTTTGAGCGGCTCCAGCAAGCAGGCCTCATTGATTGCAGCCCGGCCCAGTTTAAACGCTGGTTCGACCTGATGGGACTACAACGCCACCTTAAAGCCATCGGCATTTTTTCCCGCTTGCACTTGAGAGACGGCAAATCCAACTACCTTGGCGACATACCGCGCACCCTGAACTATGTCACCACCGTTTGCGCTGCCTACCCTGAACTTGCCGGATTCAATGGCTTCCTGCGCGAGCAAGTGCTACCCGCACTGAGCGTAGTCGAAGCATGAAAGCCATGATTTTAGCGGCAGGACGCGGCGAAAGAATGCGCCCGTTAACCGACCACACCCCCAAACCCTTGCTTACAGCCGCAGGCAAACCGCTGATCGAATACACGATCAAACAACTGGTCGCGGCCGGTTTTAATGATATAGTCATTAATCACGCCCATCTGGGATTACAAATAGAAAACCGGCTGGGCAACGGCAATCAGTTTGGCGCAAACATCAGCTATTCGCCGGAAGGCGAACAAGCGCTGGAAACGGCGGGCGGCATTATTAACGCCCTGCATTTATTAGGCGACGAGGTGTTTTTGGTGGTCAATGGCGACATCGCCACAGACTTTCCCTTTGCCGAACTCAAAAGCCTGAGCGTTGACCTGGCCCATCTGGTTTTGGTCGATAATCCGGCGCATAATGCACAGGGCGACTTTGGCTTGGCTAAGTCCGGCTTGGTTGTTTCAAGCGGCACCGAACAATTCACCTTTAGCGGCATAGGGCTGTATCGCCCGGAACTGTTCAGCAACATGCCCGCCGGACCCAGCAAACTGGGGCCTTTGTTACGCCAAGCCATAGCAAACGGCCGGGTTTCAGGACAAAAAATGGACGGTTTCTGGATGGACATAGGCACACCGGAGCGTTTGCAAGAACTGGATTTTTATTACACTCAACAGAGGTAAAGATCATGACTGAACATGTTTACAAAAAAATAGAACTGACCGGTTCATCAGCCGTCGGCATGCAGCAAGCCATCGAAAACGCCGTCAGCAAGGCATCAAAAACTATCCATGACATGCGCTGGTTCGAAGTCGTCGAAACCCGCGGCCACATAGAAAACGGCAAAATCGCTCACTGGCAGGTCACCGTTAAAATCGGCTTTTCCCTGACAGAATAAAGGCTTTGCCATTCGACAAACCAGGCTCGATCGTATATGCCCCATCAATCGGACAGAAGCGCCAATACCCTATGGCACCGCGCCACCGTCACCCGGCAACGCCGCGAACAAAAAAATGCGCATAAATCGATAGTTCTCTGGTTTACCGGCCTATCCGGCTCCGGCAAGTCAACGCTGGCCCATGCCGTAGAAGAACAATTGCATCAAAACGGCTTAAATACCTTGGTCCTGGACGGCGATAATGTGCGTCACGGCTTGTGCAGCGACCTGGGATTTAGCGATACAGACCGCAGGGAAAACATCCGCCGTATCAGTGAAACAACCAAACTGTTACTTGAAGCGGGCGTAATAACATTGACCGCATTCATCTCACCGTTCAAGGCGGAACGCGCCACGGCAAGAAGCCTGGTGCCGGACGGCGACTTTATTGAAATTCACTGTTTTTGCCCGTTAACGGTTTGCGAGCAACGGGATGTCAAAGGACTGTATAAAAAAGCGCGACTCGGCGAAATACAAGACTTTACCGGCATATCCTCGCCTTACGAAGAACCGGAAAACCCGGATTTAAAAATCGACACTCACCGGCTTACGCTCGAAGAAAGCGTGCAGCAGGTCATATCGTTATTACGCGATCGAAACATCTTGTCCGCCCTGGAATAAACCATGCATTTCGATGTCTTCAATGGCGATGCAGACGGCATCTGCGCCCTGATTCAACTACGCCTGGACCGACCGCTGGCATCGCGGCTCATTACCGGCATTAAACGCGATATACAATTACTGGATAAATTTACCGTCACCTCAGGCGACCGCATCACAGTACTGGATATTTCCCTGCAAACAAACAGCGTACGGGTTAAGGAGTTTTTAAATCAGGGCGCTCATATTTTTTATGTCGATCACCACCAACCCGGCGATATCCCCAAACATCCCCATCTAAAAACGCTGATTAATACCGACAGCGCAATCTGCACCAGCCTACTGGTTAATCAGTACCTGAATGGAAAATATCCGTTATGGGCAATAACCGCGGCCTTTGGCGACAATTTAAACCACAGCGCCGAACAACTGGCTGCCACCCTGAATTTAAGCCAAACAGAACTTGAGACCCTGAAAAACCTGGGTATCTACATCAATTACAATGGGTACGGCGGCTGTATTGACGACCTGCATTTTGCCCCTGACCGGCTGTATCGGGAAATGGCGGAGTTCCAATCCCCTTTTGACTTCATCGGCGGCAATCGTGACATCTTTACGCAACTGGAACAGGGCTATCGAGAAGACATGGCAAATGCCCAACGCCTTGTCCCCGAATACCAAAGCGACGCGGTCGCCGTATTCATCCTGCCCGATACCGCCTGGGCAAGACGCGTTAACGGCGTATTCGGGAATTTCCTGGCCAACCTTCACCCTATCAGGGCCCATGCGGTCATCACCCATAACAAGGACAACGATTACCAGGTTGGCGTCAGAGCGCCCCTATCTAATAAAACCGGGGCTGACGAATTATGCGCCGCCTTTCCAACCGGCGGCGGACGCAAAGCTGCGGCAGGCATCAATCATTTGCCCGGCGATCAGCTGAGTATTTTCATCAAAAAGTTTGAGGATTTTTATTCGTGAGTAGCTGTTACAATGCCAGTAAAAGGCTTACGTTTTAAATATAAGTACAATGGAACACAGTTGACGCGGATGAACACATTTTTTGCCTTTAGCCTTGTGTCATCATAAGCATTAACGTCATCAACGTTCTATTTTTGGCCACTGAATAATAACTACAATCTCAAAGACCGCCGGAACCGACACGCATGAACTCACTGACCGATCAACACCAGCCCGACTCATCCAGCCCGAAGCGGATGGAACAATTACAACACATCAACCTGCAACTTGCGGCGCTGGGGCAACCAACCTGCGAAGTGGAAAACGACCCGCAATACCTGAAAATTGCAGGCGGTTTATTAAAAAACTATACTCAGCAACGCCGCCTGTTGGCGCTGGCCAAGTACCGCTGTCCGGCCGATCAACGTATTCAGGATTTCCTTAACAGCTACTTGACTGAAAACGGCATAGAAGGCCCCGTCAGCTTACCGGGCGAAACCTTTGTGCTGGAACAAAAAGAATTGGCAAGGGAGTTGTCCCTGCCCTTTCAACACAACGAATTTCATTCGGCTTATATTGATTCCTACCGGATTCAACAAGGCGTACTGCATAACCCGAAAAACGACCGGCGCACCACCAAAGGCGTGTTCCATATTGCCGCCGGAGGCCTCCCGGTTCCGGCCGATAAAAACGAAGTGCCCGTTCAGGCTTATGCGGCGCTGCTTCGTGCCGCCCTGACGCCTCCCGACGACCTTTTGTCCCTGCCCTTTACCAGCGCCCAAGCCAACACCGCCAAACTCTGGGCGTCATCGCTGATAAGACCCATCGTGTGCCCGGAAGTTTCCGCATCAATGCCGGTCAAAACCATGGAAATCCGCTTTTTTGCACCCGGCGGACTGGTCGCCAACCTGGATTTTGTCGAATCCATTTTCGGCAACGCGGGCGACCCGTTCCTGCCCGAGAACGATGCCGCATTGGATATTGACCACTGGACCGGCCATACCGGCTGCATCATTCTTGCCTCGCATTTGGTGCATTGCCGGAAAAAGGATCTGGGTCTGCCGCATGTTGACGATGCCACCGAGCGTCAGCGCAAAGACGGCATGTGCTGGAAAAATGCGGATGAACTGTACAATAACGGCCAGCCCTTTAAACTGGTGTGCCGCAGCATGCAGGGGGTGATTGTCACCATCATTGCCGACAACTATTTCGGCTACAGCAAAAAGGAAATCAAGTCCCATATCAGCTATTCAGCCAACCTGTACGGCGGTGCTGAAGAAGAGCATTCGGGCGGCGCACTGGCCTTCCCGAGAGTCATCCTGGGCGAAATATTTTTGCCCCATACTTCTTATATCGGCGAGCATTATTCTTTCGATAAAGTCTGTCAGCAACTGGCGTCGGTCATAGAACCTAAAGACGAAGGCTATGCTGTCGACAAAAACTACCCCGACATCCTTTATATTCCCAATACCGCGAAGTTCAACATTCCGCAGCAGCAAGTCAGCTGGACGCATAACCGGCAGACGCAAACGCTCAAATTGCTGTTCGGCAACACCTATGTCTATCCCAACGGCTTTAAAATCCACATGGAACGCCACCCTACTGCGCCCAGCTGGCGCTTGATCGGCACCCATCAGGAAGGCACTTTCTGCCACAAACCGAGCACCGTATCCGGCGGCGGCAAATCGGAAATTTCCAAATCGATTGCCGGAGCCATCATTTCCGGACCGGTTTTTGTCGATAACTTCGATAAAGACATGGACATCGTCACCGCCATCTTCGAACACGATTATTCCACCCGGTTTCGCGATCCGGCCCTGCACGGCCTCGACCAGCGCCGCCTGCTCAGCAATGAACGCACCCTGGGTTCGGTGATCAAACTGCTGACGCCGTCCGAAACCGAATTTTCGGACGTCCACAACCAATGGCTGGCGACAATACCCCAGCACATATTGGCAGTGGCGCTGATGATCAAACGTTTTTACAAGGAAGAATGGGGCCACGACTGGAGAAAATATTTTTCCGTCGATATGGTCAACAGCCACCCCGGTAACGAACTGAAATTTCAGGGCCGCAAACTGATCGCCAGTTACCTGCGCGTAGGTTTTGACAAAAATGGCGCGTGGCGCGTTTTCAAACTGCGCCAGGATTTTATCGCCTCGGCCAAAGTCCAGATGGAAGACGATATTTCCGCGTCCACCGTCGTACCGACGCGCCTTCTTACCGGGCTTAATCCGGATTATAAAAACCCCAGCGTCAAACTGGTCGATAACTGCGAGCAAAGCTTCTTTCAGCGTCCTGACGATGCGATACACCGAGGCACGGATTTGCAGACCGAGCTGGATTTTTCGCGTACCGACAATTTCATCTCCAATTTTCAACCGCTCACCCCGCAAGACGCGCGCGAATTCATCGAAGACGTCATACACTTCGACGAATTCAGCGAACCGATGCAAAACGTCATCCGCCAGGCCACCCAGGGCAAAGACGGCGAGTACTTCGTCTCATCGGCGCATCCTCGTCTGGTTGATGGAAAACCCAGCCTCAACGTCCGCTATCTGCAACTTCGCCCCGATATAGCCAACCCAAAAATGCGCTATATTGCAGAACTGTCCACCCGTTTGGCGCGGGGTCTTGATACCGATCAAACCGTTTATTTCCCGGTTAACGCAGTATTGACCGGACGACGCAACAATCCTGCCGACCTTGAGTCAGGCATCCGGCCGCTGGCGATCTATAACCCCATCCATTATCAGGAATTGCCTGAGCTGTTTATGGATTTTATTTGCAGCCTGACCGGAAAATCGCCGTCCACAACCGGAGCTGGTTCCGAAGGCGCTCTGACCAAAGGCCCGTTCAATGCCTTATCCACCACCGCCGACCTGAATACCGCATTGGTTTCGTTCATATTATGCGGCTATGACGGCTTTTCCACGGCGGCGGGTTTCATAGGTTCCAAACGCCAAATCGATCATGACATCAGCCTATTGATTCCTGAAATCTGGTCGCGCTTGCCGGTAGACCAGCGCGACCCGCAGTATTTGATTGCAAAAGGACAACTGGAAAAACTGGAGGATTTTGAATACGAAGGTCGCACAGTATTCCAAAGCCGACTGGGCTATCGCATCACCGAACGGTTTGTGCATACCAATTTCGGCAAGATGTTCGATTACCCGACCGCGGTATTTGACGATGCCATGTTGAAACCGGAAACGCAGGATATGCCCAGCTATGTTGACGGCATCGACAACGTGTACGAAGCGCAGCAGCGGGTCGCGCAACAGTATTTCCAGGACGGCTCCATCGATGACGCCTGCCCGCCGTTAAAAGCACTGCTGCACATTATGGCCGAGGGCGAATATGCCGGGCAAACCATCAGCGATCCGGCTATTCGCGCGATGTTCACCCGCGACTATTTGCTGCAAAGCGACTGGTATCAACAGCGCCTTGAAATCAAACAGCAACGCGAGAGCGAACTTTGGCAGCAGCACAAGGCTTATATCCAACAGCAATTGACGGCAACGGAACAGTCAGCCGGCCGTGCCGAGTTAATCCAAAAACTCGAAGCGACTGAACGCAAGCTGGCCGAGATTAACGATCCGGCTTACCTGCAACAGCTGCAAGGAACTTTAGGGGCGGATTGGGTACATCATTCGTAGACAGAAATACGCCGGTTCGAGCAACAGCGAAAACCGGCGTTTCCCGCACCGCCTAGTAGAGTGGACAGAAAACGTGTCCCGCAGGTATCAAGTTAAAACATATCGCCACGAAGACAAGAACGACTGCACCGCTACAGCAGGTAGAACAATACAAGGAGCTATTGCCGATAATGTAGCGTTCCCACACTCCAGCGTCACTGACCCAATTCACCGTCGTAGAATGTGAGCAATCGGCTTCTACAGTAATAGTATTTTGTTTACCGAGCATGATATGATCCGTTAGCCCAAATGGACGCTGACTATAGGCGCTAACAAAAAATTCACAGTTTTTCTTTTTGGCCGCGCTGCCGTTATTTGAGTCATGGGTAAAACAAGCTAATACACGTTTTTTTTATTTCTGGTGGAGTGATTGTCATGCAAAATACATCCGGTATATTAGATGTCGCCATAGGATTGGTGTTTGTCTACTTACTATTAAGCCTTATCTGTTCCGCACTGACGGAAGCCGTCGAAAATCTGTTTACACGTTCCCGAGGAAAAAAACTCTGTGAGGGCTTGTATGAGTTATTTGGCGGTAATTCCGACAGTAACACAAGCTTTACGCTGCTCAAGGAGTTTTACAAAAATCCGCTGATTTATGGTTTGTACCACGGTGATTTGAAACTGGAGCAGCAACCTCAACAAGCAGGTACAGAACCCAGTCATACATCGCCGCAAAAGCTACTGTTACCCGCGAATCTACCCTCTTATATCGCACCAAAAACTTTCGCGCTGGCGTTTGTTAGTCAAATTCTGGATGATAAACCCTTTGATACGGCGACACTTATCAGCCAGATCAATGCCTCTAATAACCTCCCGGCCAATCTCAAAAAATCCCTGACGCTATTTGTTAATACGGCTGATGGCGACATCCATAACGCACTTAAAAATATTGAAGACTGGTATTCCGCAATGGGAGAAAGAGTCAGTGGCTGGTACAAAAAACATGCGCAACTTATTGCCTTCATTATTGCTGTAGCGATTGTTGTAGCCGGTAATGTCGACACGCTTACCATCGCTAAAAGCCTGATGGTCAATGACAATCTACGCGATCAAATGGTTAGCTCGGCTGACCAGTTTATCAAAGTCGATTTGTTGAAAACCAGGCAACAGGCGCTTGATGGCGCTCAATCCTCAAATAACCAGCAACAAATCACTCAACTCAGTACCGAAATAGCCGCAATTAAAGCGGCGTCTACAAAAGAGGCTCTTTGCCAGACTCAAGCCAATGATCCTCAGCAATGTTATAACTTGCAAATGGCACGATTAGCCGAACTGAATCGACTTGGCTTACCGATAGGATGGCGCAACTTGGACGATCCGAGAAATAATCCTCACAGCGCAGAGGCTTGGCTGGAAAAAATTATCGGTCTTTTTATTACTGCAATAGCTGTTTGTTTGGGAGCGCCCTTTTGGTTCGATGTCCTCAACAAGTTTATGAATTTCAGATCAACCATCAAACCACAAGCCAGCGATAACAAGACAGAAAACAAACAGCAACAACCGGATAACGTTAAAGCTCCAACACCCGGCGTAGGTTGAGGTTTTACAGTGTCCTTAATTCAAGAAAAATGGAGAGAATATTATGTCAAGACAAATTAACAACGACGGTTTAAATCTGGTCAAGCAATTCGAGGGCTTGCGTTTAGAGGCCTATCGTTGTCCGGCCGGTGTCTGGACCATCGGCTACGGACATACGCATGGCGTAAAACCAGAGGCAACAATCAGTGGAGAACAAGCAAACCACTTATTGGCTGAAGATTTAGCGGAATCGGGTGTGCAGGTAGATCAATGTGTGAATGTCACGTTAAACGACAACCAATATGCCGCCTTGAGCAGTTTTGTGTTCAACGCGGGCATTGGAAATTTAACGGCGAGTACCTTGCTGAAACGTCTTAACACGGGTGATTACGATTGTGTACCTAGCGAGTTGTCCAAATGGGTTAAGGCAACAGACCCCAAGACCGGCAATAAAGTCTCTTTAGCGGGACTGGTAAAGCGCAGGGCAGCCGAAGGTGAATTATGGCTAAAAACCGATAGCGACGACCCGTTTTTAACCAGTACGGATATGCCGCAACGCGTTTATGCCGACGATCCTCGCGTTTCTTATCGGGTTGCCGCCCGCGATGGTCTTCGAATGCGTTCCGGCGCCGGTGTGAACTTCGACATTTTGCAGGTGCTTCCCATAGATACCGAAGTTTTTATCATCAAAGAAAAAGACGGTTGGGCAGCCATCGACCTGCAAAGTGATGGTGCAATTGATGGCTGGGTATCGCAGGACTTTTTAAAATTGAAATCCGCCTAGTTTTCTTTCTGGATAAGTGCATGTACGCGGATATGCAGCGGGGTAACGCAAACAGACGCCCAACGATTATTGCGTTGCTAGCAATAGTCACAGCAATGATCGCGTTACCCGGTTGTAGTTCATTCGGCTGTTGTATGACGCTGTCTGTGGACGGCGAAGACTCGCAGCACTATGTGATACTGGGAATAGGCGTAGTCTCAATACCAAAACCGGGGACCGAAACGGCAATATTAGCGACCCAATCCCAGGCTTTAGGGCTGCATATTTCCGACCAGCCAGGCATGAAGCTGGGATTAGGCTATTCAACAAGCAGCACCGTTGCGATACCCGATCATGCCGAAGATGTCCGCGTAGAAATAAGCCAACGGCCGGGCGGGCCGATTACCGTTGATTCGCCAAAAGCTCATCTAAAACAACCATGAGGATTAAATAATGGATAAACAAAAAATATTTACAACTGTCTTGAGAAGCGCAGGCCTTGTTGCGGCCACAATGGCTGTCACCGGTTGTGCTGATCAAGGCTATTCGGTTCTGGCATCGACTGCTACGATGATTGGCGTAGAAGTATCGCAGAATCCTGCAACCCAAATGCCGCAGGGCAAGCTCGGTTACAACCGCGCAGAACTCGCGTTTGTACCTACCAACCGTAACGGCGGCAAGCAATCGGTCGGTTCGGTCGGGGCCGGTGCTGCTGATTCAGCCAATGTCCTGATGGAACTGCGCTATGGCGGGATTTTTGATTTGGGTGAAAGTTCCGGGATTTACCAACGGCTTGCGGTGGGCACGGAAGCCGTAAAACAACCCGGCGCATCAGTCATGTTTGCCAAAGATGCTGACGGTAGCATTGACACAGAAACGGCAAAAGCGCTTGCGGCAGTCAAAACGATTCCTGAAGTCAAAGAAGATTTGCAAAAGAAAAAAATGCCCCTGTCTAAAAAATACAATGATTACAAAAACAACAAGGATGCATCCTCAATCGCAAAATATGACAACGCGGCAAAAGCGGTTGATCCTGGCTATTTAACGTTCGGTAAGTTTGCTACTGATGACCAGGCAACTCCTGACAAAATTAAAGCCGTTTGTCAGATCCTTAAATCTCAAGGAGAAAATGTGAATTGTGACTAACTTAAAACGCTACCAGAGGTAAAAACGATGACCCAAGTAAAACGCATAGACCTATCCCAAGTCGCCGACTTGGAAAGCACAATTAAAGCCGTTTGTGAAATCATGGACACAGACAATTACAAACTGGCGGCTACCTTTGTTTTCCAATCACAATTAGTAATGATTTTCCAACAATAAGCCCAATGATTTTACAAGCCCTATAGCTCTGGCAAGATAAAGCGTCTATATTTTTATTTCGTCGCATAAGAAATACTGACCGCGGATACAATTATTCAGCCCGCAAAGCCTCCAACGGTTCCAACCTGGCGGCTTTCATGGCCGGCGCTACTCCGGCGGCTATGCCGATCAGCAATGAAACCATAAAGGCCGCAACGATATAAGCCCAAGCCAGCTCCACCGGCAAGGCGGGCAGCGCGGCATCAAGAATTTGCACAATGGTTATGCCCAGCAACACGCCGCACAGTCCGCCTGCGGCGCTTAGCGCCAAGGCCTCGCACAGGAACAGCTGGAAAATGGTTCTGCGTTCTGCGCCTACTGCCCGCAGCAGGCCGATTTCTGAAATCCGTTCGGAAACGGCGATGGTCATGATGGTTAATATGCCGACCGAACCGACCAGCAGGGAAATGCTGCCTAGTGCCGCTACCGCCAGCGTCAGGATGTTCAGGATGGAATCCATGCTTTTCAGCATCTGATTCTGGGTGACGATAGTGAAGTCTTCCCTGCCGTGCCGGGCAATCAAGTTTCGTTTGATTGCTTTTTCTACGCGCTCAACTGCCGTATTGCTTTTATAGAGTAGGTGGATTTCCATCAGGCTTTCCCTGTCGAACAGCTCCAGCGCCTTGGCGGCCGGGATGTAGATGGTGTCGTCCATATCGAAGCCGATCATCTGGCCTTTCTTTTCCATCACGCCGACGACCCGAAAACGGTCGCTGCCGATCCTGATGCGCTGGCCTAGCGGACTGGCCGTGCCGAACAGCTCGGCCGCCAGTTTATTGCCCAGCACTGCGAAGGCGCGCGGATTGCTTTCTTCTTTCGGTAAAAAACGCCCGTTGACGACCTTGATTTTCCATATTTCCGGCACGGCTGCACCGACCCCCAACACATTGGTGCGCCGTTGTTTTTCTCCCGCTTCAATACGCGCATTGCCTTGCACCATGGGGGATGCGGCAATGATGTTTTCCACTTTGCTTAAGCTGACGACATCGGCTATGACCAGCGGTCTAACCGTGCTGATCGATGCGCCCGACACGCCAAAGGTGGTGGTTTTTCCTGGATGAACGCTGATCAGATTGGTGCCGAACTGGGTGAATTCGGCCAGTACAAAGGTATGAATGCCGCGCCCTATTGAGGTCAAAATCACCACAGCCGCAATGCCGATAATCAACCCCAATGCGGTCAACGACGAACGCAGTTTGTGACTGATAACCGTCCGGTATGACAATGAGAGGAGATCGGCGTAGCGCATGTTTTACCGCTTTGCCAATGCGGCGACAGGCTTGGCAAGTTCCCAAGCTCCAGCTCTTATCGTTATACGCGAGTGTCTGTGGAACAGCGTTATTACTCCTCGTTCCCACGCGCTGCGTGGGAATGCAGTGTTGGACGCGCTGCGTCCCGTATATACAAGACATTGTGCGTGACTCGCGGCGCAGCGCGCCTTGACTGCATTCCCACGCAGCGCGTGGGAATGAGAGCAAACCAGCGAAAGCGCGGTCAACGACGAACGCAGTTTGTGACTGATAACCGTCCGGTATGACAATGAGATGAGATCGACGTAACGCATATTTTACCGCTTTGCCAATGCGACAACGGGATCGAGATTGGCGGCTTTTCTGGCCGGCAATACGCCGAACACAAGGCCGGTAAACAACGACACAGCCAATGCGGCAAGCAATGCCCAGCCCGGCAGTTCCATAGGAAAATCCGGGTAAAAAGCCTGTAAAACGCCAATGGTTAGGTAGCCCAGTATCACGCCCAGCACGGCGCCCGCCAACGACAACATGGCCGCTTCGGACAAAAACAGCCACAGCAGCTGCCGTTTGGTCGCGCCTAAGGCTTTCAGCAAACCGATCTCGGACGTGCGTTGCGTCACGCTGACCAGCATCACATTCATCACCAGCACACCGGCCACCGCCAGGCTGATTCCGGCGATACCGGCTACGGTCAGGGTCAACGCGGTTAATATCCTGTCGAAAGTGCTGACCACGCTGTCCTGGGTAATCAGCGTCACATCGTCTTCGCCCTCATGGCGAGCCTTGATGATGTCCCTGATTTCATCGACCGCCTTGTACATGTCCGGCTTGGATTTGGCTTCAACCAATACCCGAAATAATGAATGGGTATCGAACAAAGCCTGCGCGGAAGCCACCGGGATAATCACGATTTCGTCAAAATCGATGCCGACCGATTGGCCTTCCGAGGCCAATACGCCGATCACCCGGAAGCGCCGGTCATTGATGCGCAGCCATTGCCCCAGCGCCGGTTGATTGGCAAACAGTTCATTGCGTATGGTCTGGCCGATCACGCAAACCGACAACGCCTTATCGACCTCGGTTTGGGGCAGGAAACTGCCCTGCGCCACGGTCAAACGGCGTACCCGTCTTAATGCGTGAGTCGAACCCAGGACATTGGTTTCGCGCTCCAGACCCAGCGATGAAACCGGTGCCGAACCGACGGTCAGCGGTGCGATAGCGGCGATATGACGACTGCGGAACAAGGCTTCGGCATCGTCCAACGTCAAGTCCCTGGGCGTTTCGCCGAATAGTGGCGGCTGTCCGCCCGTAGTTTCGGTGCGTCCCGGCAGCACGATAACCAGGTTTGTGCCCAAGGCTTCGAACTCGTTAACCACATAACGGCGGGCGCTTTCGCCCAAGGCCGTTAACACCGAAACTGAAGCGATGCCGATGCTCATTGCCAGGATAATCAACGCCGCGCGTAAGCGCTGGGTGCTGATTGCGGCTAAGGATTGGGTTAATGTGTCTTTGATGAACATGGTTTCCTGGTTTTGCGTAACTACTCAGCAGATGCTGATTTTATATAATGGAACGCGGATTGAGCTGATTAACACGGATTTTTCTTTTAAATAGACCAATTTATCGTTAAGTATTAAGAGCAACTCATTGCAACGGGAGTGCAAGCTTTGCTTGCGTTTACAGGCAAAGCCTGCACTCCAACTTCTACACAGCTCATATAAACGCAGCCTAACCGTTCGCCTTTGAGCCTTTTTTTCAATCCTATTTTATCCGCGTTAATCAGCTCAATCTGCGTCATCCGCGTTCTATTTTTTAACTACAGAATCACCCTATCTGCCCATCGACAATACGGATTTTACGCCGCGCCCTGTCGCCCAAATTCTGGTCATGGGTAATAATCATCAGCGTTACGCCCTGCCGGTTAAGCCCTTCCAGCAACTCGATAATTTCCTTGCCGGATTTGCTGTCAAGATTGCCGGTCGGCTCGTCCGCCAATAAAATCTCCGGGCGCATGATCATGGCCCTGGCAATCGCAACGCGCTGTAGCTGTCCGCCGGAAAGCTGATCCGGCCTGTGGTCGGCCCGATCTTGCAGACTGACCGACGCAAGCGCTTCCTGTACCCGCTGCTTGCGTTCCTTAACCGCCACGCCCGCCAGTATCATCGGCATTTCGATGTTTTCAGCCGCCGACAACCGCGGAATCAAATGAAAAAACTGGAACACAAAACCGATGTTTTCGCGGCGAATCTTGGCGAGCTCATCATCGTCAAGCTGGGTAACCGGCTGATCGTTTAACAGATACCGGCCCGAACTAGGCTGATCAAGCAGAGCGATGACGTTTAACAAAGTCGATTTTCCGGAACCCGACGGTCCCATCACCGACACATATTCGCCTTTTTCGATGGTGACGTTAATGTCATTCAAAGCATGAACGGTCTGCTCGCCTACCTGAAAATAACGATGGATATGTTCCAGCCGTATCATTTTTGTACGCGGGCATGAACGGTCTGCTCGCCTACCTGAAAATAACGATGGATATGTTCCAGCCGTATCATTTTTGTACGCGGGCATAAGCGCCTGCCGCCACGCCCTCCCGACCTACCGACAACACGACTTTATCGCCGACATTCAGGCCCGACAGCACTTCCACGGTGTTCCAGTTGACCAGGCCCGGCTTAAAACTGCGCTCTTCCAGCAAGCCGTCCGCCCGCATCACCAAGACCCGGTTATTTTCCAATACCGCCTCGGCAGGCACTCGGAGCGCTTGGGGTTTACTGGACAGCAGGACTTCAATATCGGCACTGTAGCCGGGCAGCAAGCCTTTAAGGTCTTTCGGATCGGTTAGCTTAACTTCAACTTCGACGGTGCGCGCCTGCTTTTCCTTTTCCAACACATAGGGAGCGATGCGGCTTACCGTGCCGGAGCAGCGTTTATCGGTAAAGGCATCCAGCGACACACAGGCGCTCATGCCGGTTTTGATCTGCGGCGCATCCACTTCATCAATCGGCGCGGACACATACAAACAACTGACATCCAGCAAATCGATGGCGGGCAAGGTCGGAATGCCGGGCGGCGATGGCGTTATAAACTCCCCCAATTCGGCATTGATTTCAGCCACGGTGCCGTCGAAAGGCGCGAGAACCAGAGTGCGTTCGACAGCGGCCTGAACCGCATCGCGGTTGGCCTGGCTAACCGCGATGGCCTCAAGAGCGGCGGTGCAGGATGCCCGCTTGGCGCGGGCGCCGGTCGCTTTAATATCGACCTGTTCTTCAGAAATAATATGATCGAATTTTTGCAAACGCAACGCACGGTCTGCCTCGCGTTCGGCGCCCGCGCCAAGCTGACAGGCTTGTTCGGCCGATGCCCGGTTAGCCCTTATTTGAGCGTCCTGCAATTTGACCTGCGCTTTCAGATCCTTATTCCAGATCTCCAGCAGCAACTGATTCTGTTTAACGTTGTCGCCTTCCTTGACATGCAACTCGGCAACCTGCCCGCCCGTTGCCGGCGCAAGGTAGGCGCGCCGACACGCTTTAACCGTACCGACGCGGGTATTGGACACCGTCGCCTTCACCTCGCCTTGTTCAAGGGTGACTATTTCAACATCGACAAATTTCGGCTGTTGGGTAAAAAAATAAACGGCAATAATCAACGCAAGGCCGATGATGATTATGAGTGGTTTTTTGCCCGGTAAAGTCATAAGTTGAGTAGCCAAAAGTCGTTTTGGAGCGCCTATTAAGCCCAATCATCAGGCCGGCGGTCAACTTAAAAACAACATTACCCGACAATCACCAGCCAATCGGTCAAATAAGTCATTTTTACCGACAGATTTTTCCCCAAGACTTTCAGCATGTCGTCCGACTCACGCAAATTGATACGACCATTGATTTTGAGTTCTCGCAAGGTATTGTCCTTATAAACCACCACACCGGTTCTATAGCGGCGGATCTGATTAATGACGCTTTCCAGAGAGGCATTCTCAAACACCAGAAAACCGTTCACCCAGGAGGTGGCCAGCGCAGAATCCAATATCCGGGTTTCGCCAAGCCCGGCGGCATTAATCGATACGGCTTCGCGATCATGCAAAATCTGCGGCTGTTTCAACGCGCCCCGGTCGCTCACTTCAACCCGGCCGGACACGACTTTGACTTCATCGCTACCGCTCTTTTCATGCACGAAAAACCGGGTTCCGAGTACGCGGGTCGTCGAATGATCGGCCTGGACAATAAACGGCCGGTTGGGATCGGGTTTGACTTCGAAATAGACCTCGCCTTTCAGTAGCTCGACCCCGCGTTGCGGGCCATCCATGCTGACTGCGATGGAACTGTCGGTATTGAGCATCGCGGTGGAACCGTCATCGAAATAGACGGTTTTGCGTTCGCCCACTCGGGTCGAATAATCGCCTTGCATCAAGATCGCAAGTTCGTTTCTAAGTAGAAACGTTAAGGCCAGACAGGCCGCCATCGCCAGCGGTAATTTGAAATAAATGGACGCTGTTTTCTTTTGCGGTGCGATGCGGTGTTTTTCGGCGGCTTGACCAAGCGCTTGCAGCAGACCGGCATCGCCCCACAGCTTACTGATTTCATTAAAAGTTTCGCGGTGCAAGTCGTCCTGATTCAGCCATAGAAGAAATGACGCCTTTTCCTCGCCAGAGACATTGTCGGCCCGTAACCGTATAAACCAGGCCACCGCTTGCTCGTCAATATCGTTATTAAGCCCGGATTCCAAACTATTCTTCTCGTTTTCCTGTTTCATAGGTAACTACCCGGTTTCTTGATAAAAAGCTCCCCGCAGACAAGATAAGCGAGCCGCGTAACCGGCGATAATCCACGGTAATAAGCGCCAATAGCAGTCAAAACCGCTGAAGAGTTACGTTTCATAATGATTATTCTACCTAAAACCAATTGCTTATTATATTCCGCCCGGATTTTTTACTTAACTGATGTTACGCATGTACCTAATAAAAAAGCATAGTCCACGAAAGGCACAAAAAGCACCGGGTACAGGAACAATAAGTAAAGCCCATCGTCAAGGCACGCCGTAAGCTGGGAAACATACGACCCTCTATTTTTTCGTGTCTTTCGTGCTTTTCGTGGACAGCGCGTAACATCAGTTAATCATTCGGTTGTAACAATAACATGTGTTCCGGCTTTCCGGCTGTCAATGGCATCGATAAACCCTTGAGCCAATAGCCCTGCTGATCCCGGTAATAAGGCGACAAGGGTTGGCCCGATTGGCCGCCGGGCATGTGCAGAATGGCGTCTTCAAAATGACCCGGCGAAACTACCAGCCGCTCGCTGGCTCCAAAACCCGGCCCCGCCGCGCGAACGCAGAAACCGCAACCCGGCAAGGCCTCGCTTGGCATATCCAGTAAATCGCTCAGTATCGGCAAGGCCTTGGAAAACGGATGCGACTGCTTGACCTTATTCTGTTCGCCCCAGTTCAATTCCATTAACGCCACTCCCGGATGCTGGGCTTGTATCTGCTGCAAACCGTGTTTCAATTGTCCCAGAATAAAATCGTCCCAGTTCCGGTAATGCGCCGCATCGGGCAATGCGCGCGGCGGCTTTTCGTTCAACAGGGCTTGCAACGGCGTATCGATATAAGTCCACGAATAGCTGAAATTTTTATCGGCGTCCCGGCTGGCCGACAAAAGCGGCGTAAATACCGCCTCGATCAATTGCTTGCGGAACTCGACCAGCAAGGCAAAACCCAGGCTGCCGACATCGGCCCGGCCATTCCAGGCCAGCAAATAGTCGCGCGCTTCGGCCAGATCCGGCTGCGCCGCAACCGCTTCCTTGGTCAGGCTATTCAAGGCCAACTGCTGATAGAACACATAAAACTCGCTTTCGGTATCGAGCTGCAAATTGAACATGGCCCATTCGCCAATTCTGGGCATTTGCGTCAGTTGTTGGGTAATCCTGTAAGCGCGGTAGCCGTTGCCGAACTGGTGGCCGATCACATACGGATAATTTTTGCCCAGACGACGGTCGTTGGCCGACGCCAAAATGCCCTCCGGCGGGTCGATGACGCGCGGCAAATCCTCAGGTTCCACATAACCGTTCCAGCCCACGCGGCCGTCCGCCCATGAGCGACTGACCAAACCGTCATTGCCGAAGCGCTTGGGAATTTTGCCCATCACCGTCCAGGCGATGCTGCCCTTGTCGTCGGCCAGCAAAATATTCAGCTGCGGACCGCCGCTGCCGTTGACGATTGTTACCGCCTGCTCCAGGGTTTCGCCTTGTTCCAAATCAAACAAATTGAGGTTGAACGCATCAGCATCCAGCGCCGTCCAATGAATCGCCACCGGCTGATCCAGCAGCGGTTGGTTGGCGACCGGCCCCCAGCGCGTCTGCCTGACCACAATCTGCTTGGCTGCACGGCCTTTGACGATTATGGTTTCCGGATACTCGTCGAAACGCTGCCATTGCTCGCCTACCCGGTATTGATCGGAATTGTCGGGATTGATCTCAAGCCGGACCAAATCCAGGAAATCGCCGGAAAGATTGGTCGCTCCCCAGGCGATATGCCGGTTGCTGCCGACAATTAACAACGGCGTACCGGGCAAGGTCAAGCCTGCGGCATGCGTATCGCCGTAATTCAGCTCGATGCGATACCAGGTATTGGGCACCGATATACCCAAATGCATGTCGTTAGCCAAAATGGCCCGCCCGTCCCAGGTCTTCTTGCCGCTGACCGCCCAGGCATTGGAACCGACCATTAAATCGGATTGCTGAACCCGTTGCGCCAAGGGTGTTTTGTCCGACGACGGATGGGCGAGTGCCGTTGCCAAAGCCTCGACAGGAATCGCTTGCGCCGGGCGCAACGATTCGGCCTGTTTTTGCAGCTGTTCGGTGTAAAAATCGGTGTCCGGCGTTAAAAAACGCATCGCGGCGTCCGGCAAGGTTTTTTCCATCACGCTCAGCATGCGCTCGCCGCGTTCCTCGCCGGCAGTCAAGTTCTCGCACATGCCCAATACGACCAGCAGACTGTCCTCGGGAGTCCAAGGCCCCGGCTGATAAGCCAATACGGTAAACTCGAAAGGCAGTTTGCCGGACTCCGCCATATAGCGGTTGACGCCGTCGGCATAGCTTTGCAGATACTGTTGATGGGCTGGCGGCAGTTTTGCCAGGATGGCTTTTGCCTCCCTATGAAAACCGTAGGTTCGGGCCTTGATGTCGCTGTCCAGCGCCATGTCGCCAAAAATTTCCGCCAAGCGCCCGGCGCTTTTGCGCCGCATCAGCTCCATCTGAAACAGGCGGTCGCGCGCGGTAACATAGCCCAAGGCCCGAACCGCATCGACGCGGTTAGCGGCATTGATGACCGGCATGCCGTGCGCATCGGTCTGTACGCGAACTTCTGCCGTAAGCCGGTCCAGTTGCACCGTGCCGTCAAGTTGCGGCATGGACCGATGCATCACCCAAAAACCGCCGCCGATGGCTATCGCCGACACGCTCGCCAGCGTCAAGCCGCCATATAAAATGATTTTTCGAATCTTCACCATTGCCATCCAATATTATGAAAAAACAATCACCACGAAGACACGAAGGACACGAAGAAAAAACAGAGTGAAAACTTCGTGTCTTCGTGGTGAATCTTTCCTAGTTGCCGATTGCTACCGGCTTTTCCGTGGCGATAATCCGGCCTACTGAGCGGGACGGGGTTTGCAACCCCGTCCCTAACGTTTTAACCTAACTAGCTACGTTATAATCACCTCAAAAACACTTCGGACGGGGCAACATGCCCCGTCCGGCCATGCGACACGAAGGACACGAAGGACACGAAGAAAAACAGAGTGAAAACTTCGTGTCCTTCGTGCCTTCGTGGTGAATACATCCTTTCCTAGTTGCTGACTGCTACAGGCTTTTCCGTGGCAATAATCCGCCCTTCTTCCAGTTTAATACAGCGATCGGCCAAGTAAAAATACCGGTCGTCATGACTGATGACCAATACTGTTTTGCCTCGGGCTTTCAAGGCCGGTAGCAGCTCTGTATAAAATAAATGCTTGAATTCAGGATCCTGGTCTGCCGCCCATTCGTCGAAAACGTAAAAAGGCCGATCTTCCAGATAAGCGACCAATAGCGCCAAACGTTTGCGCTGGCCTTGCGACAAATTCACCGAGGAGAACCGGCCGTTCTCGACCCGCACTTTATGATGTAAATGCAGACGCTGCAAATAATCGGCGATGAGGACATGATTTTTCTCGTTATCGAACCCATACAGCTCGTCAAACAAATAAAAATCCGAGAAAATCACCGAAAAGTTTTGCAGATAATCCTCCTTGTTACCGTCATCGACAACCTCGCCGTTCCAGCGAATATCCCCCTGTTCCGGGGTATAAAGCCCGATCAGCAACATAGCCAGCGTAGTCTTGCCGCTGCCGTTGCCGCCGACTAAAAACACCAGCTCGCCGGACTTAAAGTCCAGGTCGATAGGCCCCAGGGTAAAGTTGCGATTTTCCTTTTCCCGATGAAAACTGTGCGTCACGCCTTGCAGCGACAGACCGGAAAAGTTTGTGCAAACCTCGCGCTTGTCCGGCGCATCGGCCTGCATCGCCTGATTTTTGAGCTGCTCGCCGAGTTGCCGGACTTTTTGTAACGACACCTTAGCGCGGCTAAAGACCGGTAAGCTGGTGGTGAGTATGCTCAACGGCGACATCATAAACAAAAACACCAGCGTATAACCGCCGATCACTTTCTGATCGATCACCTGCCAAACCGGAAAAACATAGAGGATCACGCCTATAACCAGGAAATACAGCAGTTGCGCCCACTGATTCACCAATAAATAAGCCACCGCACCCCGAAAAGAATAGCGGCGATAAGCTTCGGCGCTGGCCGCCAGCGACTGCGCCATAAACGCATCGCTACGCTGCCTATGTAATTTCAACTCACGAACGCCTTCCGTCAACGCCCTGAAATCGCTGTTGAGCACATCATATTCCTCGCGCGCCTTGAGTACGGCTTTTTTCGGCCACTCTCTAAACAGACTGGAGCTCAAGACGCCGAATACAATCACCCCGGCCAAAACCAGCGCCAAGTGCCAGGATAACCAGCTCAGATAAGTCATACAACCGGCCACGACCGCAAAATTAATGCAAACTAGCGGCAATAATTGACTGGCATTGGCAATTACCGATATGTCCTCGGTCAAATGAGCCAATAATGCCGACTTGCCCAGCTTTTGCAGATAAGGATAAGGCGCGGCAAGAATCAAGCGGCTGATTTGGATGCGGAGATCGCAAACAATTTGAGCGCTGAGCCGATTGAGCAGATAATTCGATAGAAAACCGCTGGACAACACCGCAATAGACAAGCCGACAAACAGCCACGGCAAAAGCTTGGCATCCAGTGTATTCGATAATGTCGAATTAATCAGCGCCACCAAAGCCGCGCTACTTAATCCGCTGATGATGCCCGCAAGCAGTACGCCAACAACCGTTAGCCAGGAAGAGCGGCACAAAAAAACTAACATAAAATATTTTCCTTTCAGCTCGCGTATACACTATTCGATGCGTTAGACGCTTCTCAGGCCTCAAAACCGAAGCAGGCCTGATAATAGGACGCCTTGAAGCCTTTTTAACCTCATCCGCCCCGCTAAAAAAATACCGCCGAACAACGAAACCCGACATTGCCGCGAAGCAAGCCGCCCGCCTCGCATCTTCAAGTAACTATGTCATATGACGCATTTTAAGTGTGTCATATGACGTACTTTTCAAATACCTTTCCTGTGTTTTACGCCAACTCATTGAAATCGCTAGGCTGACAAAGTGGCACACCCATTGCTTAATTCCTATAGCCAGCGCAACGAGTTCAGAACAACAAACCGCCTTTGAGAGCGTCCCAAGCGTGCCTAGTCATCGGCATGCACGACCGCACTATTCTCCGGCTTACCCGGCTCGTTACAAAGTGCTTATCCGTATGCCGATAGCCGCCTAACTAACAAAGCAAAAACCATGGACCCACATATGCTCATGCAACCCAATAGACTATGGCGCTTTGGCAAACAGCCCAAGCAAATCACTAACGCTGTTAGACCCCGCAAACCGCATACCGCCCTTATTCCGACGCCGTCGGTTCAGCAACAAGGTAAACATTCTTAACACAACGAAGAGGGATTTGAACTTGAACGTAGAAGCCATTTACTTGAATCACCAGTCCGAATTGCAGTTTCATTTGACCCGGATTGTCAACTGCCCGGATATAGCCGCGGACCTTGCACAAGAAAGCTTCATTATTTTTTTCCGCGAAGCGCAAAAACAAACCATTGATCATCCGCGCGGCTTTCTGTTCAGGATCGCAAAAAACCTCGCTTACGACCACATCAAACATCGAAAAGTAACGGAAAATTACCAACAAACAAAAGACCAGAGCTTACTCCCGCCAAGCGAATTTCCCTCTGCCGAAAAACTCGTGTCCATCGATGAAAGGTTGACCGCGATCAAACGGATACTGGACGAATTACCGTTGCGCACCCAGGAGATATTTATCCTGAATAGAGTTTACGGCATGACCTATGCCGAAACAGCCCTGGAACTCGGCATATCCGATAGCGCCGTTGAAAAACACATGGCCAAAGCCCTGCTGCACTGTCGCGCCCAATTCAAAACCCATTTACTGGATCAGTATGACAGCTGAGGTATTTTAGCGTTTCTATCGTCTACACTACGGAAACCGCTCCCATCGTTCGAATGACGGGGGTACTATGGCAATTACCTATCAACGGAGAATAACAATGGCTTGGGACGACGAAGAAGACACGACTATTTACCAGGTTGTGGTCAATCACGAACAGCAATATTCAATCTGGCCCGACTACAAAGAAATACCGGGCGGCTGGCGGACCGTCGGCAAAATCGGCAACAAACAGGAATGCCTCGATCACATCAAGGAAGTCTGGACCGATATGCGTCCGTTAAGCCTGCAGATACACATGCAACAAACGGCGTCGCAATAGCCCGTGGACGGGATTTGCATCCCGTCTTTATTTAAGTTCGAGCCGCCTACGCTCAATCCGGTCATGGCATTTCGCCGGAACCGTCAGTGCGGCGCTAATGCCCCTGCCAAAATCCAAATCGACCAGCACCCAATTCCCAGCCGGACCGAACCCCTCCGGCACGGACAAAAACCGCCCCGCACCGACCGACGAGGAGACAACCCTGGAAACATCCAGCCCGATACCTATGCCGACAGCCTTTACAAAACTTTCCTTCCTCGTCCAGAGTCGATAGAAAAACGCGTCCTTCCTGTCTTCCGGCAATCCATTCCAAAAACAGCGTTCGACTTCGGCAAAACAGCCACAATCGGTCCTCTCGTTCCACTCTTCGATGTCCACGCCTATACGATCGTGCAAACCTACCGCTACCATCATTTTATCGCCCGAATGGGATAAATTGAATTTAACGTCCAGCTCTTTGCCATCCGCGCTTGATATACCGGCTTACCGAAGTCTTTCTCCGCAAAGCGGATATTTTCAGGAGCAATATCGGTATAAGAGACCAAGATGTAAAACTCTGAACTTGATTTGACAGCTTCTAAAATGAGTCTAAGCTGCATCAGGCATTGACTGTCTCAGTTCGACCCATTAAGGACATTCAGATGTGTATCATTCATGAATCCAATGGCGAGTCTAGCGTGCCTAATTGGATTTAAGTCGTTATGTACTTATCTTATTTACTAGGTATTTAACTGATAGTGTATTATTTTAGATAATCAGGTTTTCGGTTTTTTACAGTTAGCGAGAACTTGGTTAGACTGACTCAGTTAATGAAAAAATCGAAATCTTTTGCGTTCAAAGTAAAGCAGTCACTCGCGTGTTATATGAACGGAAGAGAAAAAACTATTCCTAATAATTTAGAGAAATAAACAAAAAATGGACAATATTATTCTTTCCGGGATGTTAAAAAGTTTCGCCGCACGCCATGAATTCTTACCTGAATCTACAGACAAACAATTTGAGAAATTCGCCAATTACTGCCTCTTAAAAACTGACTATTATGATTCATTTGACTTCGACAAGGTTAGCACTGGCAAATGCGTTGGGATAGATGGCGCTGCTGTTGTCATTAACGGTGTAATTGTCAATGAATTAGGCGATGCTACCGCTTTTACGAAAGGGCAGTTCGAAGTGAAGTTTTCATTTTCTCAAGCTAAAACATCTCCCAAATTTGATTTGGGGGACTTTCTCAAATTTGTTAGCACCGTAAAATTGTTTTTTGGAAATGATGAGAGTGCAATTCCCAAGGAGTTGCGTAATGCTTTTTCGATCAAAAAGTTGATATACGACCGAGCAGCAAAATTAAGTCAATTACCTACGGTTGAGCTTTCCTACGTCTATTCTGGGCGATTTGACATTGAGCGGAGTCAAATAACGCCACTAATCGAAAGCGAGATTGCTGCACTAAAAGCAATGCCCTACCTGTTTTCCGAAGTGAGTTGGTATATACATGATGGTGACGCTATTGCACGGCTTTATCGTGAAACTCAGAATGAAATTCAGAAAACAATTACCTTTCAACGACATGTCGCGTTACCTACAATTACCGGAACGCGTGCGGCCTATCTTGGTGTAGTTCGATGCAAAGACTACGTGAGTCTAATCCAGAAAGAAAATGGCGAATTAAATAGAGGGCTGTTTTTTGAGAATGTCAGAGATTTTTTAGGTGACAGTAATGTCGTAAATGAGGATATTGCCAAGACGATTCATTCGCTTGATGAAAGAGACCGATTTGCAATTCTGAACAATGGTGTAACCATAGTCTCAAAGAAAGTCGATCCAAAAGGGGACAACTTCGAACTAAACCAGTTTCAGGTAGTCAATGGATGTCAGACGAGCCATGTTCTCTTTAACAACCGAACACATCTTAGTGATGACATGTTTATGACTGTCAAGCTTATCGAAACATCAGATGTCGATTTAAGTGGAAAAATAATCGCCACCACAAATAGTCAATCACATGTTACCAAAGAGGCATTCGCAACAATCAAGCCATATCACAGAGGGCTTGAGGACTTCTTTAATGCCATGCGTAGCTCTGGGTATAACTATTACTATGAACGCAGGCCTCATCAATATGATTACCAGGACAATATTATGGAGCACTGCATCGTATCCGCTCCTTCATTAATTAAGTCATTCATATCCGTAGTGATGGAAGAGCCGGAAAAAGTTCATTTTTATTATGGAAGGCTCCTTATTGAATACAACAGAAACCAATCAAGCGAACTATTTTCCGATAGTGATTATCCAGGACTGTACTTTGCAGCTCACCACATTGCATCGAGATCTCGGGCAGCTATAGCAAATAACCGTGACCTAAAAGAATGGATTTTTCATATATCTTTGTTAGTCAAAAAGCAAATTGCGCCTGAGTTAAGTAAGGGTATTATACTGACTGATAAGAAGTTTTTGAAAGTACTGGAGCGCATAGATGAGCAGTTTGACGAGGCCTACAAGCAGTCTATTAAGGTAATACAAGCTGCAAAACTCGATAAAAATAAAAACAGAGTTCCTGAGACAACTAAAGCGATGCTTCAAGAACTCAAGAGTTATATTTTTAAACCTACGAACAAAAACTCACCATCATCTGATCTCTTCAAGTTGGCCGATGGTCTCTATGCTGGAACGGTGCAGAGTATAGATAAGGAGAAACAAGTTGTTGTAAAATATGGCCCCTATATCATTAATGCGATCCTTAATTCTGATTTTTCATCTGAATTAAAGGAAGGTGATCGTGTTTCTCTCTTGGTCGCAAACAAAGCAAAGCTTATTCAAATCCAAGAACGAATCAATATCGCATAACATCTCCAATTTAAGCTCAAGCAAACCAATGATTGGCCGCTTTTGGCCGACAAGCGTCTGTCAGGTTTTTGTATGTGGAAGAAGATATTTTTAGTGACAGTTTTTTTGAAGCGTAACCCAAGAATTGAGTTATAAATTTTTCTGTTGTCACTGTTTTATTCTGCTAACAGTGTAGCAATAGCTGACTTAGCATTACACTGTGCTATTACTTCTGCTATCTGTAATTCATTCAATTTATGTTTGATAGCTTCAGTGCCATTGAAGTCAAACGCTTGATAATCCTTTTTGGCAAAGGTAACGATTTGGCATTTCTTAAATGGCTGATTTTCAAATGGCATTTTTGTAGAATTTAGATTTAATGGTGCAGTCCCTTCCGAACTGGGAGCATAAATCAAAAATTCACCTTTCATCGCGAGTACGGCACGATATTGATTGACAGTGGTCAAATATAAACAGCCTACTTCAACCTCTTTTTCTTTTAATCTCATCTTGTTAAATTCCTTGATTTATTTCATTCCAAATCAAACCCAACACACGTTTTTTGTCTGGCGTCAGTTGCTTAATTCGGTCTTCCAGTTTACTTGCTTCTGAACGATTTCTACATTGTTTGATAGCCATTATGTAAGAGTGTGGATTCATTTTTGTGAACTTTGCCCCTTTGCCAGCAAGATGTTTATTAAATCGTACTTCAATATTGGTAATAATGCCTGTGTAAATTTTACTATTTAAACATTCCAGAAAATATACAAATCACAGATATGTTGCCCTCACCGGCGCTGGGTTTTGCGTTGATTTATTACCGTGTATAAGCGCCAGAATGGCCGTTTTGATCAATAAAACGGCCACACAAGCGAATAGCAAGTTATGGCCGAAAATACCCATACATTATCGATCATAAGCCACTAATCTATCTCACTATCCATACCTTAAATAGACTATGGACGGTTTGGCGGTTTTTAGACTATTCAACAGGAAAAGCGGCTCCAATCACCTCATATTTCCGTTAACCAATAAAATTGATAAGGCTGTAAAACGATCCGGCGATCATACTGGGCTGGACTTCTGCCGCTGTATAAATCGATGAATTGGCTGTGAAGGTTAATACCTCGGCCACTGATAACTTCCAGATCAAGATACTGGGGACTGGCGTCGAAATTGGCGACCACCAGGACCCGTTCCGACGGACGCTGATAATTGAAACGGATAAAACAGAACAAATGTTCATTATTGACATCCAGTAATTCTCGGTCGTTGAAATCAGCGAACGCGGACGTTTCCTTGCGGATGGCGATCATTTTTTTCAGAGCGTTGAACAAACTGTGTTCCACCGTGCCTTGTTTGTTCCGTAATTCGGCTCTTTCCCAATTGATTTTAGGACGGTGAATCCAGCGGTTGTCGTTGCTTTTGCTGGCGTCGTCGCGATAGCTGTAGTCGTTGACGACGCCGAGCGCATCGCCATTATAGAGCAGCGGGATACCGCCGAAAGACAGAATCAGGCTATGCAGTAACAGGATTTTATTGACGGCGGATGAAATCATGGCCGGATCGCCGCTTTCCTGCGCCGCTTCCAGTCCCGCCAGGGAGGCCAGCGATCCGCAAATGCGCGCGTCCCCGGTTTCCTCGTTACGCATGAACACCATGCCCCTGGCCGGAGAAGCATCGAATTGACCGCTGAAATAATCAACCAGAAATTTTCGGTGTTGGAAAGGCTCGTACCCCACGGCCCGGACATCGCTGTCGTCGAAACCGAAACCAATGTCGTCGTGGCAGCGCACATAGTTGAGCCAGGTCGCCCGCTCCAGCTTGGCGGGCAGATTCTTCACCCCCTGATACAGCAATTTGGCGTTTTTGGTGGCGATGCCGTCCCACAACAAAGCCATCAAGGTGGCGTTGTAAGCGATTTCGCATTCCTTGGCGATAATCGCGTCTTCGCCGAAATATTTGATGATTTCAACCGGTGCGACGATCGCTTCGGCAATAAACAACACGCCGGGCGCGGTCACCTGGCAACAATCTTTCATCAGCTGCAGAATCAAATGCGCGCCGCGCTCGTTCTGGCAGGAAGTGCCGATTTTTTTCCACAGGAAGGCGACGGCATCCAAGCGCAACACGTCCACTCCCTGGTTCGCCCAAAACAGGATGATGTCGAGCATTTCAATGAACACTTCAGGATTACTGTAATTTAAATCCCACTGGTAGTCGTGGAAGACGGTCATCACCCATTTTTGCGTTTCCGCATTCCAGGTAAAGCTTCCCGGATCGCTTTGGGGGAAAATTTCCGGCATGTTCTGTTCGAACATATCGGGAATTTCCCGGTTATCGAACATAAAGTAATAATCCTGATAACGGCGCTCCCCCATGGCCGCCTTTTTGGCCCATTCGTGTTCATCGGAGGTATGATTGAGCACTATGTCCAGAACCAGCAGGATATCGCGTTTCCTGAATTCCTCGGCAACCTGGCGGAAATCGTCCATGTCGCCAAGCCTATCGTCGATTTGCAGGAAATCGCTGATCGCATAGCCGCCGTCGCTTTTGCCTGCCGGACACATCAAAATCGGCATGATATGCACCATGTTGATGCCCAGTTCCTGGAAATAAGGTATTTTGTCAATCAAATCAGCCAGGCTGTCCGCGAAACCGTTGGTATAAAGCGCCATGCCGACCCATTTCTGCGACAAGAACCAGTTATGATCCAGTTCGCGCTGGATATCGGCGTGCTCCAGTTCCGCAGAACGGTTTATATACCCTTTGGCCATCGTTTCCACCAGGCGCAGCATTTGCGGCTTGAAATCTTCGCGGTGTCCGTAGAGGGTGAAAAACAGCGAATAAATGGCGTAAAAATTAGCGCCCAGCCGGGTATAAAAATGCCGTAAATCCTGTCTTCTGATTTCCGGTTTTAAATCGTCAAGAATGGCATTCAAGAGAGAATGGGAAACTTGTTCATACATATAGCATTATCCTGATTCTGTAAGTGCGACCGATCAACGTTGTGCAGTTATACTCTGAACGGTCAAGTTTTCGGTTTTTTTACAATTCACCGTAGGGTACGCTGTGTGTACCTTTTATGTTGATTTTTATGATAGCGTCTAAAGGTACGCGCAGCGTATCCTACAAGCCCCATTGTTCGCTGAACGCACGATAAAACGCCCTATCGGCGACGGTTGCACCGCGTCTGCCGACCAAAGCGCAGGCAAATGCTTGCGCCCGTTCCAGGGCCACCGTTAAAGGCCATTGCTTGCTTAAGCCCAGTAACAACAACGCAGCGAAGGCATCGCCCGCGCCTACCGTATCGACCACGGCAGTGCTTGCCGGCGGCTTCACGGTTACGAAGTGTTGCTGCCTGTCGTAAGCGACAGCGCCTTGTTCCCCGCGTGTTACGACCAGTATTTCCAGATCGAACTGCGCGCAAAATGCCTGCATGGCTGCTTCCAAGCCGTGTTCATCAGGGCATAGCGCAATCAGTTCGGCTTCATTGAGTTTCACCCAATCGGCATCATGAAGCAACGGCAGCAGCGTTTCCCGATTCCACCAGGGCGGCCGCAAATTGACATCGACAAAAACTTTGCCTTGATGTCGGGCTTTGGCGGCTTGCAGCGCCGTGCGCGAAACGAGGTTTCTGATTGCCAATGAGCCGTGATACAAAATGCCCTGAGTTTGTTTTTCCTCAAGCAATTTGCTGTCGATAAAATCGTAGGCGCAATCGGCGACGATTTCATAATGCGGCTCGCCGTCCCGGATCAGCACACGGACGCTGCCGGTAGAGTGTTCGCTGTCGGTTTGTACCGCTTCACGGCTCATGTCCCAGGCAGCCATTAACGCAGCGATTTCGTGTCCAGGCGGATCGTCGCCGATCCGGCTGATGAATCGGGGCGATTGTCCGAACGCCTGTAAATGCCATGCGACGTTGAACGGCGCGCCGCCCAGGACGCGGCTGCCGTCGGGAAAGTGGTCGAACAGCACTTCGCCGAAAATATGCAAAAGAGGGTTATTGTTCATGGTCTTGTTCCATCCAAACCCGAATGTCAGGGTGATAATGGGCGACGCCCTCAACAATTCCTGCGCTGTAATTGCCGTTCATGTCTAAAAAACCGCCTTGCGCCAAATAAAATGCCGCCATCGTTCCCTGTTTTCGGGCTTGCGTTTTGGCTTGCTCGACAACATCAACCTCGGCGTTGGCGACCAATACCGATTGAATCATGCTGGAGAGTACCGGCAAATCGTTACCGCTGTCGCCGGCGAAAACCGTGTTGGCATAATCGAAGCCCTGCTGTTGCATTAAAAATTCCACGGCATGGAGTTTCGTGGCGTGGGCGGGCAATACGTCCAACAGGCCCGTCGACGTTGCTTCATCGACACTGTAGATTAAACCGGCCGCCAGCTGTTGCGTTTCAAGTCGCCGCAACATTTCTCGCTGCAGAGCGCCGATGTCAGTCTGCAACGGCAGATAATAGCTGAGTTTGTAGCGGTTTTGCTTGGCTTCTTCCTGTAGGCGCAACGACGGCAAATCGGCAAACAAGGGTCGTAAATCGTCCGCCGTCAATCCCCGCCAATCGGTGGCGATGTCCTGCTCCCATTCAGTCCAATGCCGCCATTCTCCGGCATGCACCTGGTAAACAGTCGTGCCGACATCGCCGATGACCCAATCGGGCAACGGCAGCCCGTATTCCCGGATAGCGTCTTCAACCAACGCGCGGTGCCGACCGCTGACATAAGCCAGAGTGACTTCCGGGCGCGCAACCAGCCGGGCAAAAGTCGCCCGCGCACCGGGCGATTCGGGTTGTCTGCCGTTCGGCAACAGGGTACGGTCGAGATCGGTACAAATCAAAATGCGCTTAATCATGAACCATGTACTCTGTTAGCGATTGAAGAAGTCGTAATGCTCGATAGCCTCCAATATACCCCAGGCATGCGAACCCTCGGCGAAATAGACGTGTTCGGTATCGCCCAGAACAGACAGTTCCTCGCAATGGCGATTGGCGACCACGACGCCGAGGGTGTTACCGCGCAACATATCTTCGTCCGCCCCGGAACCGCCCGTAGCCAGTATACGCTCCAGCGGGATATGCCATTGCTGGGCGATATAGCGTAATGCCTGTCCTTTGGAGGCTCTGGCCGGAACAAAGTCCAAGAACTGTCCGGACGAGAGTGTGGAATTGACCGACAATTCCTGCTGCCTCAGTAGCGTGAGAATTTCTTCCATCGACGGCGCGCTATTGCTGTCGTAATGATAAGACAGTTTATACCGGCTCTGTTCGCTTTTGGCTTGCAGAGTCAGGCCGGGCAACTTGCCGATGACGCGGCGCAGCACCTGCGGCGTCCACAAATGATCGATGTGGTAGGTCCAGGCGATGTCCGCAATCAGTTGCGGGGCATAATAGATTTCAGTGCCGAAACTGGTGATTAAAATATCCGGCATCGGAATCCGGTATTTTTTAAAAATCGCCAGTGCCGAATCCAGCC
>Ga0208756_100181_pt1 | contig 37879 bp, 30 predicted proteins | sample LakWasMe73_LOW10_2_FD_183901 | JGI IMG/M metagenome (GOLD analysis project Ga0208756, IMG submission 183901) | Freshwater sediment methanotrophic microbial communities from Lake Washington under simulated oxygen tension - Sediment Metagenome... | ecosystem: Environmental > Aquatic > Freshwater >... | reverse complement strand
TTTGCCGAGGCTATCCAATAAGAAAGAGGATTTACGATAGAGATTCCCACCCGAAATCGCACTAATAAGCGTGGAGATCAAGCCACTGGCAAGCGGCGCTTCAAACAAAACCGGCACCTGGCAGGTTTTAATTTTTTTCGCATTTAACCTGCGCACGGTACGCTCACCCGCAATTTTCCCAATATCGGCAGCCGATTGTAAATCCTCGGCAGCACGCGCCGTACTGTACCAGTAATCGCGCTGCATATTCGCATCTGACTCGGCAATCACTGAACAGCTGACCCCATGGCGGGAACTTGAATAACCGCCAGTGAAGCCATGGCTATTGCTGTACGCAAAAAACCCGGTGCCGGTCGAAACGCTGGCGCCTTCAGAGTTTGTAATGCGCGAATCCACAGCCAGTGCCGCAGCTTCACATACTCTGGCGATTTCAATTGCCTCATCCACAGAAATATCCCAAGGGTGATGCAAATCCAGATCCTGAATATCGGTTGCCATCAACTCGGCATCGGCCAAACCGCAAAATTCATCTTGAGCAGTATATTTGGCAATATTGCAGGCGGCGGCTACAGTATCCGCCAACGCTTGCGGTGACATATCTGAAGTGCTGGCATGCCCTTTCTGCTTGCCGAAATACACAGTGACGGACATGCCCTTATCACGATTGTATTCAATATTCTCAACCTCACCCATGCGTACCGACACATTCTGCCCGATACTTAGACTCAGCTCGGCTTCTGCAGAGCTTGCCCCTAAACGCTTGGCAACTTTAAGCACATCCTCGGACATTTGTTTGATTTGATCAAATGAGTAACTGAAACCTGAATCTGACATAACGCTTTCTTCTATTAAATAGCTACGCTAAAAACTGAACAACAAGACTGTTATAATACCGCAGTATGAAACCTAAAAAGACAACTAAAGACACTGAATTAAGCAATGAGCCTATTTCAGCTGCCGATTTACCGCCCAGCAAAACCAAATTAAAAGCTGAAGCTGACGCGCAGCAGGCGCTTGGTGTTCGTTTATCTGAACTACCCAAAGACAAACTGCTCAAGCTGAACCTGCCGGAAGACGTATTCACCGCAATTTTAGATACCAAAAAAATCACTGCCAACGGCGCAATTAGAAGACACCGGCAATATCTGGGTAGACTGATGCGCGAAATTGATACAGCGCCTATTAGCGAACAGCTAGCAAGATGGGAAGGCAAACATACAGCTGAAAATGCTTATTTTCATGGCCTTGAGCGCTGGCGCGATCGTTTAATTAATGATGCCAACGCACTTTCAGAATTCATCGCGCTTCACCCGGGCACAGACAGTCAGCACTTGCGCACCTTGATTCGCAATGCCCAAAAAGAACAAGCTGCCGCCAAGCCACCTAAAAGCAGCCGAGAGATTTTCAGGATATTGCGCGAAATCACCAGCCCTGAACACAGCGGTGACTCTCCAGAATCTGACATAAACGAATAGATAGAACATGAAAGCTATTTGCAGCTGGTTACTGGGGAGTATATTCCTTCCCAATATTGCAATCGCCTCTGAACAAAGTTCACGTATTAATCTAACTGGACATTGGGTGGGCATCGCAGCATTGGTGCTATTTTTTATCGCTTATCTATTCGTGATGGCTGAAGAATTCATCCACCTGCGCAAATCGAAACCTGTGGTATTAGCCGCAGGTGTCATCTGGGCATTAATTGCCTGGTACTATCAATCACAAGGGATCACACATACCGTTGAAGCCGCTTTTAAACACAATCTGGAAGAGTATGCGGAACTACTTTTATTCCTGATTGTGGCCATGACTTACATTATTGCAATGGAAGAACGGCAAGTATTTGAAGCGTTACGCACTTGGCTGATACGTAAAGGCCTAAATTACCGTGCGTTATTCTGGACAAGCGGCTTACTTGCATTTTTTATTTCTCCAATAGCCGACAATATGACAACCGCTTTATTAATGGGCGCGGTAGTGATGGCAGTAGGTGGCAGCAACAAAAAATTTGTACTACTTTCATGCATCAATTTAGTCGTTGCAGCAAATGCGGGCGGTACATTCAGCCCATTCGGCGACATCACAACCTTGATGGTGTGGCAGAAAAACATCGAGGCCATAAACGGCTCAGTGACTTTCTGGACGTTTTTTAGCCTATTTTTGCCGGCCCTTGCCAACTGGCTGGTGCCAGCCTCTATTATGAGTTTTGCGGTACCAAATGAAAAACCCAAAGGTAACAGCATACAACTACCGCTCAGGCGAGGGGCAATAGTGATCATAGGCCTGTTCTTTATCACCATTACCATGGCAGTACTGGCACATAGCCTGCTGGAATTACCTCCCGTATTAGGTATGTTGTCAGGCCTGGGCCTGCTACAACTTTATGCTTTCAAACTAAAAATCTCTGGCGAGAAGTCACATCTACCCAAAACTGCAAATGGAGATTTAAGCAACCCTGTGCCATACGACATTTACAGTAAAATTGCCCGCGCCGAGTGGGATACCTTATTCTTTTTTTACGGCGTAATTCTGTGTGTTGGCGGCTTAGGCTTTTTAGGTTATTTAAGCCTGGTATCACAAACTATTTACGGCGGATGGGGTGCCTCCAATGCCAACATCGCAATCGGCCTGATCTCTGCAGTTGTAGACAACATTCCGGTGATGTTTGCGGTACTTTCAATGATGCCGGACATGTCTACCGGTCAATGGATGCTGGTTACCCTGACTGCAGGAGTTGGCGGTTCTTTATTATCAATAGGATCAGCTGCCGGCGTAGCCCTGATGGGGCAAGCGCACGGCAGCTATACTTTTTTTGGCCATCTTAAATGGACGCCTGTTATTGCATTAGGCTATGCAGCTAGTATCGGCGTACATATGCTGCTCAATCAGCATATGTTCTAAGAACAAAACTAATTAAATTTACAAAATTAATCAAATTTATTTGCGGCTATTTAAAGTAACTAAAACCTGTACATCCCCGCTATTCCTTTGCAATTGCACCGGTACCGTCTGCCCGGCATAGCGCTTCACCGCGGCAAACAGATCATCAGGTTTAGTTAGTTCAACATCGCCTATTTTCAGCAAGGTATCACCTCTGACAATATTGGCTTTTGCAGCTGGAGAATCCTTGATTGCAGCAATAACCTTCAGCCCCGGCAAATCATGAATCTGCTCAGCGTCTGTTTCATCACTGTCATTGCCACCTTTTCTCAGCTTGATGATATGCACACCAAATAACGGCATAGGTAACTTTGCCCAATAACTTGCATAAAAATAATGCTGTGTCGGCTCCTCAACCAGATCATTCGGGTCAATGTCTTCACCCTTTTTAGCTGCCTCTTTAATTAACTGCAATTGCGAACTTGCTGTTTTTGCAGACTCGTACTTTTTGTAGATAAGCACCGTATCGGCTTTTACTGCACGCCCCTGCTGCAAGGCCAGATCAGGTGAAGCCTCGGTAGCGCTGAATCCTGACGAGCCTATCATGTCATATCCGTTTTCCAGCATGCTGATATTGTCATCATCTTTATGGTTACTCACCAACAACTTGGTATCCGGATTAGGATTAATTGACTTGAGATTATTGGTATTCTGTTCTTTATAATTTTTTGTATACGGATTAACTTCAGCGGCAATAGCAGAGTGAATCGCAACAAAAAACAGCAGACTGAATGTAACAAAACTGATTACTGCAAATTTTTTATGTGACGGCTTGGCACTTACAGTTTGTGAAGCGGCAATCTTGTTTAAAAATGACGGATGCTCACGCATGAAAAATTCCTTTATGGTTGGGAATGGTATGATTTAGCCTTAACTCAGTACTAATGACACAGCAATGACAAAACAATTCATTAAAATTGGATTAATTTCCATCAGTGACCGTGCAAGCAGCGGCGTATATGAGGACAAAGGCATACCCAGCCTAAAAGACTGGCTGACCAATGCCCTCACCACACCCTTTTCTCTGGAAACACGCTTAATCGCTGATGAGCAGGACGAAATTGAATCCTGCTTAATCGACCTGGTTGATTTTCAGGGTTGTCATCTGATCCTTACCACCGGTGGCACCGGACCTGCCCTGCGTGATGTCACGCCTGAAGCGACACTAGCAATAGCCGACCGGGAAATGCCGGGGTTTGGCGAACAGATGCGCCAGATCAGCCTGAACTTTGTGCCTACGGCCATTCTTTCACGGCAGGTTGCGGTGATCCGTAAACAATGTCTGATTATCAACCTGCCCGGACAGCCCAAAGCCATCGCACAAACTCTGGAAGGCCTTAAGGATGAATCCGGCAAAACTTTGGTGCACGGCATTTTTGCCGCGGTGCCCTATTGCCTGGATTTACTGGCCACGCCAGATAAACCTATGCCGTTCATTGAAACCAATGAGGCAATTGTGAAAGCATTCCGCCCGAAATCAGCAATAAAAAGTTAAGCATTCAACATGTCGCCCGAGTTTAATTTAATCGCCAAATATTTCACCCGCCTCTCGCCCAGTGCAGACTTGGGGGTAGGCGATGATGCCGCACTGCTGAGAGTGCGTGATGGCCACCAGCTTGCCATTTCGGTAGATATGCTCGTTGCAGGCACACATTTTTTTCATGATGCCGCGCCTTACGATATCGGCTGGAAATCCATGGCCGTGAACATCTCCGACATGGCCGCCATGGGCGCGACGCCAAAATGGGCAACACTGGCGATTGCACTACCGGAGATTAATGAACCTTGGCTTGCCGAGTTCTCGCGCGGGCTTTTTGCCTGCGCCGATATGTTCAAGGTAGATTTAATTGGCGGTGATACCACGCGTGGGCCACTGAACATCAGCGTACAGATCATGGGCGAAGTACCAACCAACCAGGCACTGCGCCGCGACGGCGCCCAGCCTGACGACGACATCTGGGTATCCGGAAAGCTGGGAAGCGCTGCACTAGGGCTGGCGCACCTACAGAAAAAAATCGCGCTTGATGCCGAAACGTCTCAAGATTGCCTCATGGCGCTACATAGACCAACACCACGCGTCACACTGGGGCAGGCTCTGCTTGGAAAAGCCAATAGCTGCATTGATGTTTCCGATGGGCTGCTGGCAGACGTGGGGCACATACTGGATGCCTCCAGCTTGGGCGCGACTATCACGCTGGAAAATATTGCCTGCGATGCCCATTTGCGTGCGCACCTTGATAAGCCCGCCATACAGCAATGCATACTTGCAGGCGGGGATGACTATGAGCTGGCATTCACCGCGCCTGAATCGCAACGCGAAGCTATTCATCAACTAGGCCAGCAGTTAGGGTTGCCGTTGAGCATCATTGGCAAAACCACAAAAAACACAGGCACACAGGTGTTTTACAAACAGCAATTACTGGATATATCAAAAAAGGGCTTTGATCATTTTGGCTAAGCAGACTCAACCCAATTTTAAGTTACTGCTATCGCATCCGGCACACTTCTGCGCACTGGGTTTTGGCTCCGGCCTTGCAAAAAAAGCGCCCGGCACCTTTGGCACTCTGGCCGGCCTGCCCTTATTCCTGCTGATCGCAGGTTTGGATTTCTACACCCAGCTTATAATTATTGCCGGGCTGTTTTTAATCGGCATTTATTTCTGCGAAAAAACAGGTCAGGCGCTGGGCATATCTGACCACGGTAGCATCGTATGGGATGAAATTGTCGCCATAATGTTAGTGCTCACTGTCACACCTTACCAATGGCAATGGTGGCTGGCTGCATTTTTACTGTTCCGCCTGTTTGATATCTGGAAACCCGCGCCGATACGCCAATGCGATGCCAAAATCAAAGGTGGGCTAGGAGTAATGCTGGATGATTTACTCGCCGCTGTTTATGCAATAATCAGTTTGAGTGCCTTGCAATGGTTAGCCCCACACATATAAATCTCACCGACATAGCAACTGAGCTAGGTGAGGCATTGAAGACACGAGGCTTGATGCTGGCCATGGCGGAATCCTGCACCGGCGGTTTGGTTGCAGAAGCCATTACCCGCATAGCCGGCAGTTCAGCCTGGTTTGACCGCGGCTTTGTCACCTACAGCAATGCGGCAAAAATAGACATGCTGGGCGTAGACAGCAAAACACTGGAAAAATTTGGCGCCGTAAGTGAACAGACGGCTAAGGAAATGGCAATAGGTGCGCTAAAAAACAGCGCCTCACAGATCACCGGCAGCATTACCGGAATAGCCGGGCCGGATGGCGGCACACTGGAAAAACCTGTGGGCATGGTATGCTTTGCCTGGGCAGGACTAAACTTACCGGTATCGGCAAGCACCCAAATTTTCAGCGGAAATCGAGAAACAATTCGCCAACAAGCCGCCATCTATATGATGGCTGGGCTTATTGAAAGATTAAGCTCTGAGGCTTAGTGATGTCGACCATAACGACCATGGTCGCCACGATACTCATGTTCTGAAAAATGATGGCGCGGTCCACCGTAATAGCCGCCAGAATATCCGCCGTAATATACATCGCGATGCACAACCACCGGTGCCCGATATGGCGTATACGCTGCGGGATAATAGACGCGTGGCGCATCATAATAAACAACCTGCGGCATAGCACGGTAGCTCACAACCGGGTAAGCTTGAGGGCCATAACCGCCAATATTGATACCAATATTAAAAGAATCATGCGCCTGTGCCGTAGACATAGCAGATAAAAAAGCAGCGCCGGCTGCTAAAGCAATTCCAAAAGAACGTAACACTTTCATCGTCATTCTCCATTCCAAAACTATTGTAACGTGATCATTCAAACGCATTAAAAAGCATAGCGTTGACCAGACAAGGTAAACACAGCTAAGTTTTTAATAAGTCTCAAATAAATACCCGTGTATAAACCCCCACAGTGCTTACGTTAAAGCTGAAATTGTGGAATAATTGACAGTTAATTTAAGCACTTCAAAATAAAGGTAAAAACCCATGGATGACAACAAAGCTAAAGCACTCTCTGCGGCTCTTTCTCAAATTGAAAAACAGTTTGGCAAAGGCTCTATCATGCGCATGGGTGACAGCGACATCGGCGAAGATATTCAAGCCGTTTCTACTGGCTCACTCGGCCTTGACATCGCTTTAGGCATTGGCGGCCTGCCACGCGGCCGTATTGTTGAAATCTACGGTCCTGAATCTTCAGGTAAAACCACACTAACACTGTCAGTGATTGCAGAAATGCAAAAAATGGGCGGCACGGCTGCGTTTATTGATGCAGAACACGCGCTTGATCCGCAATATGCAGCAAAACTTGGCGTGAACGTACCTGAGCTGCTGATTTCACAGCCAGATACCGGCGAACAGGCGCTGGAAATCGCCGACATGCTGGTGCGTTCAGGCTCTGTAGATATCGTTGTAGTTGACTCTGTAGCAGCACTGACACCACGCGCCGAGATTGAAGGCGAAATGGGTGACTCACACATGGGTCTGCAAGCCCGCCTGATGAGCCAGGCACTGCGTAAACTTACCGGCAACATCAAGCGCACCAATACACTTGTGATCTTCATCAACCAGATCCGCATGAAAATCGGCGTGATGTTCGGCAACCCGGAAACCACAACTGGCGGTAATGCGCTCAAATTCTACGCGTCTGTGCGTCTGGATATCCGCCGTACCGGCGCAATCAAGAAAGGTGACGAGATCACCGGTTCTGAAACCCGCGTAAAAGTGATCAAAAACAAAGTTGCGCCTCCGTTCAAACAGGCAGAATTCGACATCATGTACGGTGAAGGCATTTCACGCCTGGGCGAAGTCATTGAGCTTGGTACGAACATCAAACTCATTGAAAAAGCCGGCGCATGGTATAGCTATAACGGTGAAAAAATCGGCCAGGGTAAGGAAAATGCCAAAGAGTTCCTGCGCGAGCATCCGGAAATCGCCAAAGAATTGGAAGACAAGATTCGCGCCAATGCCAAACAGCTGAACGAAGTCATGGCAGCGCCACGTAGCGAAGACGATTGAGTAACATGTGAAAACACCGCTGGAAAAATCTCTGCGGCAGCGCGCGCTCGAATATCTGGGTAAACGCGAGTATTCATCTGCGGAACTTGGGCAAAAACTCAAAGCTTACGCAGATGAAAACGATGACATACCAGCGTTGCTGGAGGATTTTAAGGCAAAAGGCTGGCTTTCAGATACGCGCTTTACCGAACAGATTGTAAATGTGCGCCAGTCTAAATTTGGCAGTGCAAAAATTGCGCACGAATTGCGCGGAAAAGGCGTAGCCGACCACTTGATTGCAGATGCAATCGAGCAGGTAAAAGATAATGAGCTAACCAATGCGACCGAAGTCTGGCGCAAGAAATTTAAAACCGGCCCGAACAGCCGGGAAGAATGGGCGAAACAAGCCCGCTTCCTGCAAGGCCGCGGCTTTGGTTTTGACTTGATTAAAAAAGTATTGAACGCTGCAGAAACTGAAGAAAACGATTAAACAGGTTATTTAGAATCAAATTTTATGACAATTAAACTGAGCAACAACCCAAGCAGCAACGAGATTCGCCAGGCTTTTCTGGACTTCTTTGCCTCCAAAGGCCACGAAGTCGTCACCTCCAGTTCACTGGTGCCGCATGGCGACCCTACCCTGCTGTTCACCAACGCAGGCATGAACCAGTTCAAGGACGTGTTTCTGGGTTTTGATAAGCGCCCTTACACTCGCGCCACTTCCAGCCAGAAATGCGTACGCGCCGGCGGCAAGCATAATGACTTGGAAAACGTAGGTTACACCGCGCGTCACCATACCTTCTTTGAAATGCTCGGCAACTTCAGTTTTGGCGATTACTTTAAAAAAGATGCCATCAGCTACGCTTGGGAATTGCTGACAGTAGTATTCAAATTGCCCAAGGAAAAACTGACGGTTACTGTTTATGCAGAAGATGACGAAGCCTACAACATCTGGCTGAATGACATCGGCGTACCGGCTGAGCGCATTATCCGCATCGGCGACAACAAAGGCGCACGCTATGCCTCAGACAACTTCTGGATGATGGGTGACACTGGCCCTTGCGGCCCTTGCACCGAGATTTTCTACGACCACGGCGCTCACCATTTCGGCGGCCCTCCAGGCAGCCCGGATGAAGACGGCGACCGCTTTATCGAAATCTGGAACAACGTATTCATGCAGTTCAACCGTGATGAAGCCGGTGTCATGCACCCGCTGCCAAAACCATCCGTTGATACCGGCATGGGCCTGGAGCGTATTTCAGCCGTGCTGCAGCATGTGCATGCCAATTATGAAATCGATTTATTCCAAAAATTAATCGCAGCAGCAGCACGCGAAACCAAGACTGCCGACCTGAACAGCCCATCACTCAAAGTGCTGGCTGACCATATCCGCGCTTGCTCATTCCTGATTGCAGATGGCGTGATTCCAGGCAACGAAGGCCGTGGTTATGTATTGCGCCGCATTATTCGCCGCGCGATTCGCCATGGTTACAAGCTGGGTGCGCGCAGTGCATTCTTCCACCACATGGTAGCCGACCTTGCTACAGCAATGGGTGATGCCTACCCTGAATTGGTCAGCAACAAGATTCGCATCACCGAAGTGCTCAAACAGGAAGAAGATCGCTTCTTCGAAACCATTGAAAACGGCATGGCGATTCTGGAAACAGAACTTGCCAACACCAAAGATGTGTTCAACGGCGAAACTGCATTCAAGCTGCACGATACTTACGGCTTCCCACTCGATCTGACAGCAGACATCTGCCGTGAACGCGAAGTGAAAGTAGATACTGACGCTTTTGATGCCGCCATGGCGCGCCAGAAAGAACAAGCCCGCTCTGCAGGCAAATTCAAGATGGCAGCCAACCTTGAGTATGACGGTATTGCGACCACTTTCTACGGTTACGAAAAGCTGGAAACAGCAGGCCAAATCACAGCGTTGTATAAAGACGGTGCAGCGGTTCACACCCTGAACGAAGGCGAACAAGGCGTGGTAGTACTCAACAACACACCGTTCTACGCTGAATCAGGCGGCCAGATCGGCGACTGCGGCGAAGTACGCAGCGCCAACGGTATTTTTGCAGTAGAAGATACGCAGAAAATCCAGGCCACGGTATTTGGCCATCACGGCGTGCTGAAAACCGGCACACTGAATGTAGGCGACCACATTACCGCCCGCGTTAACGTGCAAGCCCGCACCAACACCATGCGCAACCACTCAGCAACCCACTTGATGCACAAGGCGCTGCGTGAAGTCTTGGGCGAGCATGTGCAGCAAAAAGGCTCGCTGGTAGATACCGACAAAACGCGTTTTGACTTTGTGCACAACGCACCGATGACCGATGATGAAATCGCAAAAGTCGAACAAATCGTGAATGCCGAGATTCTGGCCAATGCTGCCTGCCAGTCACGCGTGATGGATATTGAATCCGCACAGCAAACCGGTGCCATGATGCTGTTTGGCGAAAAATATGGTGATGAAGTACGCGTACTGGACATTGGTACCTCTAGAGAATTATGTGGTGGTACGCACGTCAGCCGCACCGGTGATATCGGCCTGTTCAAAATCACATCTGAAAGTGGTGTGGCGGCAGGCGTACGTCGTGTTGAAGCAACTACTGGCGAAGGTGCACTAAAACTTATCAATACCCAGCAGCAGCTGATTTCACACTTAGCCAGTGAATTTAAAGCCCCGGCAGGCGAAATTGCCGCGAAAGTTGGCCAGTTAGCCGAATATGCAAAATCACTGGAAAAAGAACTGGCTCGCTTGAAATCAAAACTGGCTTCTTCACAAGGTGATGACCTGGCTACGCAGGCAATTGAAATCTCCGGCGTCAAAGTGCTGGCTGCAACACTGGATGGCGCAGATGCCAACACACTGCGCGAAACCATGGACAAACTGAAAGACAAGCTCAAGTCTGCGGCGATAGTACTAGCCAGCGTAAACGATGGCAAAGTAAGTCTGGCTGCTGGCGTAACAGCGGATTTAATCGGTAAAATTAAAGCCGGCGAGTTGGTGAATTTTGTTGCTGGTCAGGTGGGCGGCAAAGGCGGCGGCAAACCTGACATGGCAATGGCAGGCGGCACTGATGCAGCTAATCTGCCTAAAGCATTGGCAAGTGTAGAAAATTGGATCAAGGAAAAAGTTTAAATTCTGCCCGATAAAGTTAAGAGGCGATAAAACAGTTTTTAAAGGAAGTTTTAATGGCACTAATCGTACAAAAATACGGCGGCACTTCAGTCGCCAATCCAGATCGCATCCGCAATCTGGCACGTCGTGTAGCCCGCTACAAAGCAATGGGGCATAAAGTCGTTGTAGTCGTTTCAGCCATGTCTGGCGAAACCAATCGCTTGATCTCACTGGCTAAAGAAATCATGCCGGAGCCTGACCCACGCGAATTGGATGTCATGGTAGCGACCGGCGAACAGGTCACTATCGGTATGACTGCTTTAGCGCTTATGGAACTGGGCATTAAAGCCAAGAGCTACACCGGCGCACAAGTAAAAATTCTGACCGATGACGCTTTTACCAAAGCGCGCATCCTCAGCATTGATGAAGGCAACATTAAAAAGGACCTCGATAACGGCTACGTCGTTGTAGTAGCAGGTTTCCAAGGTGTAGATGCCAACGGCAACATCACAACCCTGGGTCGCGGCGGTTCAGACACCACCGGCGTGGCGCTTGCCGCCGCATTAAAAGCGGATGAATGCCAGATCTATACCGACGTTGACGGCGTTTACACCACAGACCCGCGCGTTGTGCCTGAAGCGCGTCGCCTAAGCAAAATCACATTTGAAGAAATGCTGGAGCTAGCCTCACAGGGCAGCAAAGTATTGCAAATACGCTCAGTGGAATTTGCCGGCAAATACAAAGTTAAATTACGCGTGCTTTCCAGCTTTGATGATGAAGGCGAAGGCACACTGATTACATTTGAGGAAGAAAAAGATATGGAACAACCCGTCATTTCAGGCATTGCATTTAACCGCGACGAAGCCAAAATCACCGTACTAGGCGTACCTGATCGCCCTGGTATCGCCTACCAGATTCTAGGCCCAATCGCCGAAGCCAATGTTGATGTGGATATGATTATCCAAAATACCGGTGCAGATGGCACCACTGACTTCACTTTTACAGTGAATAAAAACGAAATGAACAAAGCGTTAAGCATCCTGCGCGACAAGGTTCAAGCGCATATCGGTGCACGCGAAATCAGCGGTGACGACAAAATCGCCAAGGTTTCCATTGTTGGCGTTGGCATGCGCTCACATGTTGGCATTGCCAGCAAAATGTTCCGCATTCTGGCTGAAGAAGGCATCAATATTCAAATGATCTCAACTTCAGAGATCAAAATTGCTGTAGTAATTGATGAAAAGTACCTGGAACTGGCAGTACGCGTTCTGCACAAGGCATTTGAGTTAGACGCTGAATAATTTCAGTGATTGCATTAAGTTATCGTTGATTTTTAAAAGGGTTTCGCGTAGTATCACGCCCTCGCAATAAGCGAAAAAGCAACAAAACGGAGAGCTGGCCGAGTGGTCGAAGGCACTTCCCTGCTAAGGAAGCATACGGGCTTAAATCTGTATCGAGGGTTCGAATCCCTCGCTCTCCGCCAGTTTTAAAAGTGTGAAATATTTTGCTGGAAAAAAAACCAGCTTCGAGTATAATGCACGCTTTCGCGCCCGTAGCTCAGCTGGATAGAGTACTTGGCTACGAACCAAGGGGTCAGGAGTTCGAATCTCTTCGGGCGCACCAAATTTAAGTAGTAATATCAAAGGGTTAAGCTAAAACAGCTTAGCCCTTTTTTATTGCCAACTGCGGTACTGTAGGGAAAACGTCAGTACCTCCCACCAGTTTCAGTCCAACCCGCCTGTCCACATAGTCTGCCAGGTGCTGCGTCGACAGATGCGCATAACGCCGCACCATCTCTGAAGATGCCCAACCCCCTAACTCTTGTAGCACGTGAAGCGGCGTACCATCCTGTGCATGCCAACTTGCCCAAGTGTGCCTCAAATCATGCCACCTAAATCCATCAGGGATTCCAGCCGCCTTGATTGCTGCACGCCAAGTCTTAGTCGCCGTTTGTGTAATCGGTTTGCCATTATATGGAAACACCCAAAGTGGATGCTGCCCCCATTGCTGGCTAAGGATCAGTACGGCCTCCCTAGACAACGGCACACCAATTGCCTTTTCAGCCTTGGCCTGATCCGGGTGTATCCAAGCTAACCGCCTTTCGAGATCGATTTGATTCCACTCCAGATGCGTAACATTTCTGCGCCTCAATCCAGTTTCCAGTGAAAATCGCATCATCACCTGCTGATGTGGAGAAAGATAACTTAACAACTCTTCCGCCTTCTCGCGAGTGATCCATGAAATGCGCTTGGTCGACTCTTTTTTCATGGCAATCTTCGGTGTCGTTGCTACCCACTCCCACTCATCCCGCGCCATCCTCAAAATTGCTCGAATAATCTCCAAGGTTCTGTTGATAGTGTTAGGCTTAGGGGCAATTTCTCTGGGCGGACCTTTTCTCCTTGGGATCTCATATGGCTTCTGGCGCGCCATCGTGATCTCAGCAATCAGATCCCGATTGATCTCATCCAAATGTCTGTTTCCCAGATAGGGGTCCAGCCATCGCAGATGCGACTTGTCGGTTTCTAGGGTCTTTTTCTCGGACTTCTCCGAAAGATACCGAATAACCGCCTCACGCCAAGTTCGTCTAGCTTTAACACCAAGTCTCTTTTGCTCCCAAAACTGCACCTTCAACCGATCATGCAACTCTTGAGCATGTTCCCTTATTTCAGTCCCAGTGCTGCTTTGTACTCTTTTTCCGCTGGCATCCTTAAGCTCATACCACCAGATACTTGAGCCTTTCCGTTTGTAGAGTGACATAGATTCATCCTTTCTGTTGAGTCACTTACAGACGTCTGCGTCAAATATTGTGCTCTTAACCATTCAATCAAGTCAACATCAACGAAAACCCATTTCTTGCCGGGTTTGGCTGCAGGAATTTCTCCTTTTTCTGCCATCCTGTACAAAGTAACTGGATGCACCATCAGAAGTGCTGCCGCTTCCTTAATTCCTAGTGTTCTAAATGAATTCGCAGACATAATTACTGGATGATTGGCCTGTTAAAAATTACATTCGACATCGAGATCGGAACTGTTATCTTCATCGCTATCAAGCCCCAAGTCACTATTGACAAGCAAATGTTGAATTTCTAGCTTAAGTACATCTTCAATTTCAGATGAAACTAGCTCTTCAAATGCCAGGTATTGAGTTGTTGGCATTGATAGCTGACCTAAAAGTAGAATTCTTTTGTGACTGTCATTGATCATTGTTTCAATTTGCCTATACATTTTAATCATGTGCTAAACCCCTTTGAAAGTTAGTAATTGCTGTAAGCCAGCTGGGCTTACTTTAATCAAAAATCTCCAATCGAGTAGTGAGTAATAACGGGGATTTTTATGGCTAATAATTTGCTAGCATTTGGGTATTTATAATTTACTAGGCTGTAATTTTTCGAATTATTTCTTCATGCAGAACAAACAAAAAAATCTCACGTACCAATAATCTAGGCACGTGAGGATGGCTTATTTTTAATTTAAAGAGTGATCTCTAGAACTTTGCAAGAGTGCATCTTCTATCTTCTTATCAGTCTTGTACTGACCTAATGCGAATACAGCCCAAATAGCGGCTGGTATCCAGCCTATAAGTGTGACCTGTAAAAATAAGCATACAAGCCCTGCAATAGGTCGACCAATAGTAAAAAATGAAATGAATGGTAAAAATATTGCCAGTAATAAGCGCATAGTTGTTTTCCTTAAATGATTTAAATATTTATTAGAGCCAATAAAATCCATTTATTGACCCCTAAATTCAAAATATCAAAACATTTAATTCACGCAACTTTTACCTACGATTAAGCCTTACAAGTTAGTTACCATACTTATCTTGAACATGATTGCCGAATGGCAATGCCGATTTAATGCCATATCTATATAGAGTTTCTCGAGAGATATTTAATGCTTTAGCAACTCTGGATAAGGGCTCGCCTTTCGATGTCCTTATCCTAGCCTCTTCGAGCACTTCGTCCGTAAGTTTACGTCTACCACTGTATTTTCCTTCGGCTTTAGCAATAGCAATACCTTCAAGTTGACGCTCACGAATGAGCTCACGCTCAAATTCAGCAAATGCTGCAAGCATGGTAAGTTGAAGTTTAGCCATATGATCTTTTGTGTCCGGGGAAAATACTAGGTTGTTTTTATTGAAGCTAACTGTCGCTCCCTTAGCCAGTATCTGTTCAACCAGATTGAGAAGGTCTTTTGCGTTGCGCGCTAATCGATCAATCGAATGCACGTGCAATGTGTCGCCCTGCCTGATATAACCAAGGCATTCCTGTAGCATGGGGCGCTGCGTGTCCTTACCGGACAATTTTTCTGTAAATGTCTTGTTAAGACTGACTCCATCAAGTTGCCTGATGGTATTTTGGTCAATACTTGATACTCTGATATAGCCTACATTCTGTCCTGTCATAATTTTTATAGTCCTTAATAGTTAACTGCCTATTAAGATCTATAGCATGCGTTTACATCCTGTCAAATTTAACCATTTCAATTTCATCTGACAATGAATCAGGATATTTTCAGGTGTCAGTTAAGGTAGACTCGATCTGACAATGTTTGATCATTCATCACTAAATCCTATCAAGACTTTGAGATGCAATGTCATGATAGGACCTCAGTTACCTATTATGGAATTGACGAAGCAATTAAAAAAATTATAGTCTGGCAGCAATATCCCCAAAGCGGCCACTCAACATAAAGGTGAGAAGCGCCGCGCTTTTGCTGCGCCCCACTCGACCGCCATGCTATACCGTAATGCTAGATGGCTTCGCATGAATACCCTCACTATGCGATTGAACCCAAATCAAGAACTCAGGTACGCATTCATTATTGATGTTGTCCTTATGATTAGGGCCAGTTTTTATAACGCTTCGAAACTGAACAGGGATACTTGGTGCGCTACTGCCGAAATACCAGAAACGCTTGCAAACAATTACATTCTTTCCTGACAAGTCGTGCTCAAGCTCACTCTCACCATGAAAAGAGTTGTCTCTTTGTAGCCATTGCCCGGATTGGCTCTTGTAATAAATGTTATCTCCTCGTCTTTGCCAGACATCACCATCTTTTGCTGGGATTTTTATCTTGTAGGCTTCATCAGTTGAGTATTGTTCTATTGTTACAACAGTCGATATAAAACCAGCATAAATCAATCTATCAGCGCCAATGCCATTTGTTGAGCCAGTGCCGATAATCCAGTTGTTAGGTTCTGCAAAGCGCCGGATTTTTGGCTTGCACGTCGCCAATGTAAGAATCCCACCGAATGGGTTTGGGGCAAACCCATAATCATGGGTAACAACATAGCTAGATACTTTCATGCGGCTAGAAGGCATAATGTCTGAGATCACCAGCGGACAGTAGGTGGGCGAAGCCCACCGATAGGACGTCCGTGTCGATCGAGCAGTTAGATTGCAACCCCGAGAACATGTGCTACCTCCATGGGCGTCGCGCGCAGTGCGTAGAGCTCGAACGCTAGCTTCTTAATCTTGCGAACACGCCTCCCGGCAATCGCCGGTCCTCTCGCCTTCAGCTCGGGCTGGCGGTCAAGAAGATCTCGGTCCAGAAGCCTAATGACTCGCTCCCCCTGAAGTTTCCGTGCCAAGAACCCGTCGATCTCCTCTACGCAAATCCGAACAAGCTTGATCAAGGAAATGGTCTCGTCTGCCGTGAACGTGCGAACAGTGTCAGATGAAAAATCAACCGCAGGAATCGTTGTCCTAGATTCCCAGAATTTCTGAAGCACTGGGCCGTCGTACTTCAAAGTCTTCACAAGCTCGGGGGTCAACTCCGAAGCTGCGTGGATGACGTGATTCCGGCGCAGGCGAAGATATTTGATCGTTTTTATCAGATTTGGCTCAATGGGGTGCTTCGCTCCCTTAGCCACGCAGGCTTGCAAGCAAGCGTCGATCGGTTCGGTGATTTGGGCGGAGGCACCATTCACCTCGGCCCAGTGACGGATCGCAGTCTCAATATAGAGTAGCAGTTGCTCCACTGCGAATGCGAAGCTGACTCCCAGCGCGGTTACTACCTGTTCGCTTCGAAACTCAGGAAGGCGTCCGACAGGCACGTAGATGCGTTCGGCGAACGCATTGTGAGGAAAGACCGTCGGGGTAAAATCGGTGGGCCTGGCCACAGCGAGTTGCTGAAGCTCAGGCGCCACATGTGAATCAAGGAATAGCACGAAGCAGAGCTGGTCATTTACTCGGGCCAACGCATTCAACGACTCGTTGCGATGTGGTGTCTTCGCAGCTTGCATTTGCAATCTAACAGTTATTAAGCGGACGGATGCGTCCGTGTAATAATACTGAGGATGTTGATTTTGTCATATTGTTTTTCTTTTTAAATCTTATAGTTAAGCTTTGCTCTATCCGCATAGTAATAAATATCAAGTACGGACACAAGCAATTAGGCAATTCGTATCAAATATTTGATCCGATTGTCCGCTTTGTCCGCTTTGTCCGCTTTGTCCGCAAAGCAGACTTCAGAACAACTCAGTTTGCAAATTATTTCCGACCTTATTGATCTCGTGCATATAAGAACTCTAATAAATATTTGGATGTATAACCACTTGATGCCAAATGCTGGCGCACCCAAGCAATCCGATCTTGTGACTCTAATAATGTAGGGTTATCTATCAAAAATCTTGCCACTGCAGCAATTTGAGTGGAGGGGCATGTTTGAATTATCTTTCTTTTTGCATTAATGCTTAGATTGTCTTGGATTAAGGTAGTTTTTAATGCCTCTGGATCCCATTTCCAGAGATATGCAGCAGGAAGCGACGATAGGATGTCGTTATCAAGCTGATCTAACAAATTAGGTGCAATTGCCGGACCAAGCCTAGGGATTATTTCATCCCAAATTAATATTTCAGATTGCGGGCATTCTGCTAACCTCTGAAACAAAGACCCTTTGAACTCAGGAGGAAGAGTTTCTGATATTGATACGAGGTATTGCCAATCACTCTCATTAATAGCATTCAACGCTTTTCTTATATTCATTTGTTTGAACATCCATACTCTGATCGGAGAATGAATACAGTTTAAAAATGAATGAAATTCCTTATTTATATTTATATGCTTTTCGAAAGATAAGTATGAAACCCATAACCTCAGAGCGGTGCCAATGCCTGCATCACTAAACCGTTGGAGCATTATATTTTCAGCCCATTTATAACCTATAATTGTTTGCCACCACACTTCGTCAGCTCCCCAGTATCCAAGTGCAGTTTTGCCTAACATGCTTAGGGTGAAATGTTTGGTTGCATTTGTTCTCGGCTCATTCCAATCTTTCACCAATTGATCCACTATTGAGAAAAACTGCTCCCATTCATTGGGTAATTTCTTGCATGCCTCATCAGGCCATAAGTCTGTCAGCCATGTTGGAACAAAATCAGGCAAATCTTCTGCCCAACCCGGGAATAGCCAATGAGGTGGCATTTTTATTGAAACATTAGGAATCAAACTCCAAGACCAGCAAGCGTTTATCCAAGACAACTTCTCAGACTCGGAATCTATGGGGCGAGATAATGGGGCTGGCAGATGCCAACTGTGTATCTCTTCTTCATAAAAAAGCTCTAGTCGACCAACAACTTTCTTTGCCAGGTTGGTAAAAGCCAGATCTGGATTAATAAGTTCATTGGATGCAATGCGTTTGCCTAGGGCAATAAATAATGCTTCTGACACGCCAATGTCTTCCACCGAATCTGGTAATGCTTGAATTAGCTTCTTGGCAAATAATGTCAGGGTGTCTATTGAAACGGAGTTGAGCACTGCATCTATCAGCAGTCTTCGCGAATTGTCAAAGCAGGTCCAAGCCCAAGACAAGTCGCCATTGATCATATCCTGCATCAGCAAATCTCTGATCATAAGATTTGCCAGAGTTTGGCTCTGAAAATCAAAACTACCCGTGGTTATTTCTTTTATTACGTTACTATCGACCAGCGCTACTGCGCTACCTGATAATCGTTTTAGTTTAAATAACTCAAGAGCTTCGTTTCTTTCTGTTAACGTTTTACCGTGTGCTATTTTGATCAGGTCATCTTGATCTAGTTTTGCTGTGTCGGCCGGCGAAATTATATTCCATTCCTCTAATGGCAAACCTCCATCCCATGAAACTTCTGTATTGTTCCAACGCGATTCTGCTATATTATTTATTGCATATATTTGTGTCTGCTTTTCTTTTTTAAAGATAGCTTGAACCAGTTTTTTTCCAGCATAACGATCACTCGGTTTGGGAAGTTTTCTTTCCCCGATGTTGTGAGCCATGTTACATAGAAGCATTATGTCTTTGGATTCTCTGAACCAAGTATCGTTGGTATCAAAGCTATCAATCCAATCGTTTATTTCATCGGCACTAAAAAGCGTATCAACCTCTTTGGTTCTTAAGCGTGCGCCCACCCAATTAATTAAGGAATGCTTCCAGTCGGGCAGTGGGGTCCATATCCAGCGCTTGATATCTGCATATTGTCCAGATTGGCTCAGTTTTTGTAAGCGTTTTTGACTGATACTTGATGTCACAGTATCCCATGAAATAATTTCTAACGGCCTTGTCTCTTGCCTACTAGCTAACATATGAGGTGCAATAACTAGAGTTCCGAAGCCTTCAGGGCGCTCTGTCAATGCAAACAAGTCATCTTCCCCGCCATTGTCGCGTACCGAAATGATAAGTGGCTTGTATTCTTTTAATTTTTCACCGGCATCGTGCAACTTATCAACAAATATGACGTTAAATCGTGCGGTGACATCCAAATGTTTTGAAAATAGAGTTCTCTGTAAATCATCATGAATACGTAGCCATAACATTTCATGTGGCGATCTGAATGAAGCTGAGCTTTTGAGCCATTCACTTATATCCAATTCACTTTCCGAAGCTTGTTCCGGCTTCTTCTGTAAAGGGTCAAGAGTAAAATTGCCTAACTCAAATGGAGTCTCGCGCTTCAAGTCCAAATTTGGCAACTCAGGAAAATCATCAAAAAAGAATGAGTGATCATTAGCTTTTTGATGTAGTCCAAGTTCCGCTAAGGATATTTCCAAAAATTCAGACAAGGCTTGAGCCTTATCCGGATTGTTTGTCCACCAAGTAACTTTTCCTTTGTCCAGCTCTCCGATCTTTGCACCAAGAGAGCGATGCTTGATATTCCAATCAATCTGCTGGTTTTGATCCATTAATGCACGCGCGATTGCATCTAATGAACCTATTTCTACAAATTTTCTGCTGGATTTTATTGGTGTATTCATGAAATTTTCTCGGAGTTAATTTTCACGTTCAAGTATGTGCTAACTGTAGCGCAATTTAAAACAAAATGCATCAAAAATGCATCGTTGCAATATTGATGCATTGACAATTGCACGAAAAAATTTTGAGCGTAAAGTGCTATTCACCAGCTAGCAGTGTTGCTTCTGGGATTACCTGGAACTAAGCCCGAGCCAGGAAATAATATAAATGGGAAATTTAAGGAAATAAATCATGTTTAACTTTTTAGAAAATGCACCTAGTAAAACTGGCAATAAATCTGGTGGTGGTCGTGGCAACAATCCGCCTTCAAAAAAATAATATATTGAACTAAGGCCTGGGCTGTTGCATGGATGCAGTTTCTATATTGAGCAATATGCGGCAGTCCAATCTATAAAAACTATGCATGGCATTGGAATATAAATGCCGATCAATACGAAAGAATTATCAATGTTTAAATTACTCATAAGCATCACGCTTGCGTCATCTTTGTTTGCTCTTAATGCATGTGAAGCAAATGGCCCGAAATACAGAAATGTCCGATCCTTCAGTGAAGGTTTAGCACCTGTGCAATCAAATAACGGGAAGTGGGGATATATCAATGAACGACAGCAATTCGTAATACAGCCAATGTTTGAAGATGCCAAGGAGTTTCAAGGAGGGAGAGCACCGGCTAAAAAGAATGGTAAGTGGGGTTTTATTAACAAGCGCGGTGAGTGGCTATGAAAGCTTTCGACTTAGCAATCGCACCCCATATTCTTTTGGATCATTAATATGAAATATTGCTCATCTAAAGATATCAATCAGCATATCAAAAAACTGTTAAAACAAGGATGGACTTTCAAATGCGGCGGCAAGCATGGAAGACTACTGCCGCCAAATGGGAAGATTGCCATTACGGTATCCAAATCGCCAAGCGATCGATATGCATTCTCGAATTTCAAGCGAGATGTAAAACATATGATCAGCCATTAAAACTGGTTTCTAAAAATAAGCAAAATAAAAGGAAAAAATAATGAGTCAAAAATCAAATGGCAACAGTAGTAAGGATATCTTTAATGGAAGGAGAAAAATTGAAGGAATTGTTGAACGCTATGCCCCGGGCTTGATAGGTCATGGAGAGCACCAATGTAGCGTTTTACTCATCGGCAACAATGAAATTTATACATTTCCTTATGTTAGGAAAGTGTACTCGACAGAGATTGGACGTCCATCGAATTCATTATCACAATTAGTGGAACTTATGGCGCCTGGGGATCACATTTCCTTTGAGATGCGTGAACATCGAGTCCTGCCGGAAACGCTAAGGAACTGGACGCTGGAGCACCGTCTGATCGGACGGGAACTTGATATCACACCTGCCAAGCCACCAGTTAACATGTTGAATTAAAGACCAATTGAGCCGACCTGCTTTTTGTTGAAGTTTATCAGCAACAAAAATGTCTCTATTGTGTGTGTTACTAGTTGAGATGCTGTATCGAAAGCAAGCACCTCGCAGCTAGGTCAAATTTAAAATATAGCTAAACTTGCAGTAAATGAATTTCATGCTAATTTATAGATTTCAATAAAATGGAACCATCATGGAAAAACCTTTAATTGCAGGGGTGCTAATTCTAGTTTTATTTTCAATACTCACACCCTGCTTTATTTGGATTAATAATCGCTTCAACAACTATGAAGAATTCAATGAACTGGATGAGGAAGCTCTTGTAAAACTTGAGATGAAAAAACAACTGATGCAAGAGTTACATCACTGGATTAATGGTAACAATCTTGATGCAAGACAGATTCAGAAAATGCTTATGGTCAACCCAAAAAGAGCCGCTGATATTATCTACCAGAGAATTGATCAATTCACGGTCGACTCTCTAACCAACTTTGTTCTCAGAACAGGTAAGACGGTGTCTGTCTCAATTCATGAGAAATAATTAATCTACCGTATAGAACCCCAAACGCAATGACATCAAAAAAATTAAAGTGATTAAGGGCGGACGTGATGCAATTGAGCACAATCTGGTAATCGCTCTATTTGAAGGGAATATTGCGGAATTAGATAAACTTTCTGCACAGCTTGAAGCGATTGCAGAAAAACCCGCACACTAAATTAAGTGTATTGCCAAGCCTCCCGCTAATGGATGATTCGTTAAATAAAGACTAAATTTGACAGAATAATTTTTCGTGAGAAAGTAATTTTGTTGTTTACTTTAATATATCGAAAAAATATGTCAAAAAATCTAATTATGATCGATCATGCATTTAAAGACCGTCGCAGTGTATCTGCAATGTTGCATGGTATTGCAGATGGACGGGCGTTAGCATGGCAATCTTTTGAAGAATCTCACCCAGATACCTCACAGGAAGAATTGATGGAGCAGTTTCATGAGGAGGCTCGGTATGGACACATCCATATCAAAACAAAATACTCCAACTTTTTACACAAAAAGCACATAGCAGCATTCATCGCTTTTTTTGTCATAGTTGCTTAGGACAACCTCCTACCTCTTTTGGGAGTAAGAACCGAAATATGAAGACGTAATGGATATGCGGCTATGTCCTGCATCCAATGTGAGCCGCACCCTAGCTTCGAGGTCTTTCTCGGGATCCACGTCTTCTTTCTTACCGCCGCGCAACGGGCTTGGCTGCCCTGTTATGACTTCATACTGATCGTTGATGTATTCATGGCGCAGCCCGTGCAGTGTCACACCAAGATCATTTTTGGTGATGCCGAATTTCTGCATGATGTTGGCGATGCGCTTAACCGCCTGTTGCAGCGTCAGGTTTTCCCAGCCGATATGCCCATTGCTGGTCTTGCTCAATTTGCAGGCGAAGGCTAGTGCTTCACGTTTCTCATCATTATCAATAGGAATGGAACGTGGTCTGCCACCTTTGGTACCGAACTCGACCGTAATGGATTGTGATTCCTCTCCGAGTCGCATTGCGACAATGGGACGGAAGCAAACCGCTTCCCTGCGTCTTAACCCGAAGGCTTTGATCATCCGCAGTTGCGCGCCGGCCATGATGTCGTAGGCCTCGATTTCCTTCAGCGTTTCCTCATAGGACACGCCGTTCGTACTCCAGGATTTGTCCACCTGCGCGACCTGTGTTCTTTTCACCTTGCTTTCATCGTCCACGTAAGACTCCAGACCTTTAATCATGTTGGGACGACCTATCCAGCTGCAGAATACACGCAGGACACCGGTACGGTTCTGGATCGTGGCCGGAGACAGTTCTTTACTCAGCCAGTATCTGAGCAGTGCTTCAAAGTGTTTCTCACGCAGATTGGCCGGGTTGTCCAGTTTGTACCCGAGCGCCCTGAGTTCAGTAAATGCCTGATAGAGGATGTCTGACCGGTTCTTCTTGGTCTCGGTACTTACGATCTTGTCCTTCAATCCATGGTTGCGGTTGTTGGCGTCCAGTATCTTTTTCAATTCAACTTTCCAGCTCATGCCGGGAGTGCTGTGCCGTTTATGCGGCGTGTGTAACTGTGATTGCATTGCTTCTCCTTTCAATAGGATTCTAGGTATTACGGTACTGCTGGTACTTCGGGTGCTACGGGTACTTCTACTACTCTCGTCCTGTCTTATGGGGACGTACTGCTAATTGGATATATAAGGCGTCGTCTTTAATAACGTGTTGTTCAATTCGTGCTCGATGTTTCTATCTGCAGGAATTCCAATCAGTGCGATTGGCTGGCCGATGCTGTGCATGTTCCAGGATTAAGTGTTGATATCTTCCAACGTATCAATCTTCCATCCCGTGCTGCCACCACACAGGAGATTGACTTGCCCTTTGCTTCACCTTCGCCACTTGGCCTTACCAAGATGGTTTGACTCCCAACTAGGGGAGGAACCGTGAAACCGTGCTTACGCACTTCGCTAACGTTGAGAATTTTGTTGCTGGCAATTACCTATAAGACACTGATGCGATTCTGGATCGCTCAGCCCATGTCGCTTGTCATTCCATTTCCCCTGACCCACGTCAAGGCATGACAGCACCCAGCACCTGTTCTCCCGCCGCCACGACGCATGTTCAACTAGACGTTCAGTTGAGATGCGGAGCATTGGAATACTTGGTATGCGGATACAGCTAGGGCTAGTAATTCAAAAAAACATTCAGCCCTGGGTAGGTATTGCGTTTGGTGGTCGTAAATAGACCGTAGAGTTGAGGCAAGCCTCAGGTTTTTGTTACGTGGGTGTCCCAGCATACCGCCAAGAGCATCTGACCAGTGCATGAAACGCACGCGCATTGTGTGCTGCAGCAAGACCGGGTAAGACTTTTGTTTAATATGCTTGTTCTTCTGAATCGCAGCGTTGCTCTGCGATACCTTTCGGCATGCACCTTTATTAGTTAGGTACATGTACGATCATACGTGTGTATTTTTGCTTGTCAAGCTTAGACTTTTGGAATGCTACAGAGAATCTATCTAAAATACTTTTGTGACCCGCGTCGGTATTGGGCTGTGCAGTACCTCTCTAACTATCTCCCGACTAAATAACTTAAAGAAACTTTTGCATTCAACTTAAATACAGAGTCTTACAGTTGCATATAGAGGAATTTAGTATTTCGAGGAAAGCGATTGTAACTATAGTAATTCACACTATGAAACATAATTAATCATAGAAATTTGATGACGCCCAAGGCGAACTTGAGTGATGGTTAGACAAGCAAAATAAATTGCAGGACTCGAATTTTACAGTCTATATAAGAATTTTATTAAATAACTTTAAACGCTAAAAACAAAGATTTTCCCATTGAATCCCATCTTTCTGTAATTGCAAAACCACTCAAATATTTCTACTGTTTAATATCGATTTAATTAAGTGAAATTCCTACAACCTAGAACTAAGATATTGGATAACTTTAAACTAAATGATTTAATAGTACCTTATCGCCTGATACAACAATAAAACTATGCGAATTCTTAATCCCCCCACAGCTTCTGCTCTTATGGCTACTGCCAGAAGTTTTGGCAACTACGACCTTGCTGCAGCTTTGGCGGATCTTATTGACAATAGCATTCAGGCTAAAGCCGAAAAAATATTCATAGAATTTGTACCTGAAAATGATGACGTAGTTGTACGCATACGTGATGATGGCATTGGTATGGATCGCGAAGCACTAATTAATGCCATGCGACCAGCAAGTACCCACCCTAAAGAAATAAGAGAAAAAACTGATTTAGGTCGTTTTGGTTGGGGCATGAAATCAGCCTCTCTATCGCAGGCGAAAGTTCTGACAGTTGTAACTTGGCAAAAAGACAAAATTTACGGGGCACGCTGGAATATTGATGATCTAGATGACTGGGCTATGGATTTTTTCGAGAATGCTGAAGCAACTAGGCTTCTCGACACAGCCGTTGAAAATGAATCCGGTACCGAAATCATCTGGAGTCATTCAGATCGGCTATTTGATATAGGATCAAATGCAAGTATTGATGAGCGTCTTAATGACAAGATTGCCCATGCCAGAAACCGTCTTTCACTAATATTTCATCGATATTTATCTGGGCAAGAAACCAAGAAGTTAAACATTTACTTGCAGGGCTCACCGCTATCTCCTATTGATCCATTCATGAAGTCACACCACGCAACGCAATCAGAGGGGGAAGAAATAATAAGAATGGGGAATGGTCAGGAGGTATCAATCCAGCCCTACATACTACCTCACTTCTCCAAATTGAGCACTCAGGAAAAAGCCCAACTGGGTGGTGATGAAGGCATGGTTCGAAATCAAGGGTTTTACCTTTACAGAAACAAACGGCTCATTATTTACGGCACTTGGTTTAGATTAATTCCCCATGGTGAGCTTTCACAGCTAATAAGAGTCAGAGTTGACTTACCAAACAGCCTAGATTCGGAATGGAAGATCACTGTTGATAAATCTGATGCGCAATTGCCAGTCACTCTAAAAAAACGGCTGCGCGAAATCGTGTTAAATTTCAGCAAAAAATCTACTTCCGTACATCGAAACAAAGGTGTCGATTTTTCCAAAATGGGGAGGGAGCCAGTTTGGAAAAGAAATGCTCAAAATGGAAGGATTCGTTATCTCATTAATCGAGATCATCCGCTCGTCGAGGAACTGCTCATTGAGCATCAAGAAAAAGAGTCTGTAGCCCGCGATGTACTTAGCCTTATCGAATCATTTCTTCCAACGGAAAATCTGGTTAAAGACACATCTGAAGGCAAGGATGGGGCAATACAAGCAATCACCGACCCTGATCAGTACGAATCCCTGATTAATGCATGTTTCATTAGCTATATTCGAAAAATAGATGAAACACCTAACTTAAATGGCTTTTTAGCTTTTATCAAGAATGTAGAGCCGTTCGCGAGTCAGTGGAAGTACACGGAAAGCTACGTCAGTGAAAATGCCCGCGCAAAATGGAGACTATAAAGATGCTTAGAGATGAATTTGACTTTGACTCCACGCTAATTTTCCTCAGAGCAAAAATTGCTAGAGACCTGAATGGTCGGACAACTGTTGCCGCCGGTTACCTTGATGAAGCAGTTTCCAAATTCGGAAGACCATTTGATCTTCTTCATGAAGAACACTCCCGCCTGGTTAAACATTTAGAGACCATATATGGAACAAAGCAGGAAAATGGGAGTTTGCTGAGAGGCGCCTTTAAAGAATGGTATCCCAAAGCCAAAATCGAAACTGATCGCCATTATTGGGATCGTCTCGAAAAGTACTGGAGAGATCATTCCGTTTTACCAAATGATGTCATTCGCTCTGTAGATGAAGTTACTGATGAGATCATGGGCTACTTGGGTGACCCGAATGATAAGACCTCTTGGAATCGTCGCAGAGGGCTGGTCATGGGGCATGTACAGATGGGTAAGACCACAAATTATTCCGCCCTCATCTCAAAAGCCGCAGATGCGGGCTACAGAATCATTGTTGTCTTGGCAGGGTTATCTAAGGCATTAAGGTACCAGACTCAAATAAGGTTGGATAAGACCTTCGTCGGGAAATCATCAGTTAGTGATTTGACGCACACAAAAATATATGATGTGGCTACAGTTTTTGTCGGTGAAAAAGAAGGTTATTTACCTCGCCACCCTTATTGCGGCACCACACAAATATCTGACTTCAATGCCAGCGCCGCAAGAACAACAGGTGCACACGAAGGAAATTTTGCTGACCCAATCCTATTCGTTACAAAAAAGCATACCGATGTATTGGCGAGTCTCGCCGAATGGCTAAGCGGTCTAAGGCCCGGCGAAAAACTTGATGGCCCAATGTTGCTAATTGACGATGAGGCAGACAATGCCAGTGTCAACACCAAAAAGAACCCAAACGAAACCACAGAAATAAACAAAAGGATCAGGGACCTGCTTCATACGACAAAACAGGCCACGTACGTTGGATATACGGCAACCCCTTTTGCTAACATTTTTATTGACCCTGACTCTACAGATAGCTGGGAGCGAGAAGACCTTTTCCCCGCAGACTTCATTAAATCTCTTGAGCCGCCAACAACTTACGTCGGAGCGAAAAGACTATTCTCAGATAGTGGAGATTTATCTGAAATATGTGTTCGCGAAATACCTGATGATTATCAGGATCTGCTGCCAATAAAACACCCATCATCACATGAAGTCAGTCAGCTGCCCGTGAGCTTGCTGGATGCGATCAGAGAGTTTGTTCTGTTTCGTGCGCTAAGAATTGCCACTGGCTACGGAGAACTACACTCTGCCATGCTGATAAACGTCAGCCGATATAACAAGGTACAGGGGCAAGTAAAAAATTGTGTGGATGCATTCCTAAGTGAGACCCAGAATGCCATTGACTCTTGGTCCATGTCCAGATGGGAGAAATCAGATTCACTAGTTGAATTGAAAAGGGTTTGGGATGCTGAGTATGATAATGATTCTGGATTCAGTTGGGATGAAATACGGAAACATCTTATTCAGTCAATTCGCTCGATTAACAGCCAGCTGGTTAACATGAAAGGTGGTGGAATCGACTATGAACGTGCGCCATCAACAGGTATGCATATTATTGCGATTGGAGGTTTGGCACTCGCCCGTGGCCTGACATTGGAAGGTTTGGCTGTTTCGTATGTATTGCGAAATGTCGGTGCAGCAGACACCCTACTTCAGATGGGACGATGGTTTGGCTACCGTCCTGGATTTGAACAACTTTGCAGAATTCACGCCACACCAAACCTTATCAGTGATTTTAGAGAAGTCAGTGATTCCGTCGAAGAACTCAGAAAAGATTTTGAGCGGATGGAGGCTTTGGATAAAACACCATTTGAATTCGGCTTAAAAGTAAGGCATAGCAGCACGGGGATTGCGATCACAGCGGCAAACAAAATGCGTAGCTCACAGCCAGTATCTTTGGCTGAAGACTTCTCCGAGCGCCATATCCAGGCGCACACAATTTTTGACGATGACTCCGTTAACAAGAAAAATTATAAGGCAGTAGAAAAACTGGTTTCTTCGCTTGGAAATAAACCCGTAGCCTCTGATAAGGCATTGATCTGGAACAAATCTGACGTTTCACTGGTAGAGACCTTCTTGAGAGAAATTGACCTGCCTCAAAATGAATTCATGAAGATTGGAGAAAATCGCGAAAGCTTGTTGGATGCGTACATCCAGGATAGATCGAAAAGTGAACTTTGCTATTGGGATATCGCCATTCCATTTGTATCTAAAAATGGGAGGGACTTCCCGTTCTCATCCTTGGTAGAAACGGACTCTCAACGCCATAAATATTGCCGCTCCAGAACCAGTGGCATTCGTGAGAGCGCTGGGCTCGTAAAAATAACTGCAAAAAATGCCGTGGCATTCGGGATTGATGACCTGGCATATGGTGAGGATATGATCGAACTCCAGAATAAAGTGGAGAGAGCACGTTTGGCCGCTATCGCTGATGGAGAGAAAGATCCCTCAACAAATTGGCTTTTCGCCTCATGCCGCGAAAGACCTCTTCTGGTGATTCATTTACTGGACTTCGCACTTAGAGAAGACGAAGCGAAAAAAGAGAAACTGAAAATCTCATCCGAGCGGCCAACCGTAACTATCAGCATGGTTTTCCCCTCAACAACAATTCCATGCAGGGATCGTCATTATCAGGCCTCCGCTAGGTTGATCCAGATGTTGAATGATCAGCGCAATGAGCTTGAAACGGACGAGGATATCGAGGATGAATGAGTTTGCTTGCAAATGGGATGAGATTTCTCAAACAGGACATTCGGCTGGGCGTTTCCGAGTATTCCCTGATCATCCATTGGATTTTTTCCTTGATTTCTCACTGCACGGTAGACGAGAGGTCATGGTCGAGGCTATGGCAGTCGGGCTTCCAGTTCCAGATCTGCCGACTTTTCAGAATATTGAGTTGTCGATCACCGAAGTAACCGGCGGATTACGGATCGGAATGACACTCAATGATGAGGACTTGAGCCAGAGCTTCAGCATCATGTGCTACGACCTAGTTCAAAGATCGAGCAAAGGCATAAGTGTTCCAGATGCATTGCAAATATTTCTTACCGCACTGAGACACTGGGCAGATCTGTTCAAACAAAAGATATCAGGTGGATTCACTCGCCCTGAAGCAATTGGATTGCTGGGTGAACTGCTTGTTCTGGATCACCTGATAACAAATGGATCCGTTAGCGCACTCACTGCCATAAAAGGCTGGAGAGGACCAGACGGCGATGCCAGAGACATCGGGTTCAATGGTTCACGTATCGAGGTGAAGACACAGCTTTCGACCAAAGCAATCAGCCTGAAAATTTCATCACTGGATCAGCTTGATGATAACGGTGGCAAATTGCATGTCGTGCTCAACAGAATCTCTCCAGCAGAAAACGGGTACTCCCTGAATGAAGTTGTCAGCAGACTATCTGCTCTAGTAAGTCATAACAGATATGCCCTTTCAGAATTTGAGAGGAAACTTGAACTAGCCTCCTTTGATCACAACTCCGGATACTCTAAGGAAAAATTTGGGCTAGACCAGACAATCATCTACCTAGTCAATGAATCATTTCCTCGGTTGACGCCGCAGAACGTTCCTCAGGGAATTTTTACAGTCTGTTATGAAATACGAGGAGTCGCTCTTGAAAGTCACATGTCATCATGGGATGAACTGCTGGGAATAATAAATGACTGAACTGGAAAAAGAATATCAGAATCTTTCCAATGAGATCGCAATAGGTAGTGCAGCAGATGGCGAATTGAAGGTCACGGAGTTTTTCCGAATCTTCTCGCAGGTAGCTGCTGAAAATGGTGACTGCCCCGATCTGGAGCATTCCCCAGTATCGTCTGAAACAGGGCTTGGCTACCACGTAGATGGCTATGCTTTGGAAATACCTGAAAACACAGAGTATGAATCTGGCGATCTGTATCTGGGAGTTTGCAAATTCTTCCAAGATGAGCAACTTCCTATCATCAACGCAATTGACATAGAAAAATCGGTCAGTGAAGTTGAACGTTTCCTCAAGATTGCAATGAGCACTCAGGCCATGGAGGAAATGGAAGAGTCAAGCAATGCATACAAACTTGCTCTCTTTATAAATCAATACCTACAAAGAATATCGAGGATAAGGGTTCTCGTCCTGACAAACGCGCATCTGAAAACTCGCAAGAAAGTATTTGCTCACAAAGATATCGGTAATTTTTCATTACATATAAACGTCTTGGACTTGGAGCGCTATGTAAAAATCACATCCACTGGTGCAGATCCTGTGGAAGTGGATTTTAAAGAGGATTTTGAAGGACCTGTGCCTTGTCTGCCAGCTTCCACAAATGCATCGGAATATGCAAGTTATCTGTTCGCCATGCATGCTCCTGTACTGGCCGAAGTTTTTGCCACGTACGGAAATCGACTGCTAGAGCAAAACGTCAGAACTTACTTGCAAGCCCGAACAGATGTAAACAAAGGGATCCTGAAAACTATCGCTGAAGATCCTACAATGTTCTTCGCCTACAACAATGGGTTAACAGCTACTGCGTCACATGTGGAGACCGAGAAGCTACCAAATGGAATTCTGGGAATTACGCGTATTCGCGATTTCCAAATTGTGAATGGGGGACAAACAACCGCATCGATGCTGTATGCACGTGATGGTCTTAAACGCGACCTTGAAAAAGTATATGTGCAGGTAAAGCTGTCCGTCGTAGATGAATCTAAGTTAGATCAAGTAGTCCCTAAAATTTCAGAGTATGCCAATACCCAGAATAAGGTTTCGCTTACCGATCTTGCCGCGAACAGTCCGATTCAGGTTCGAATTGAGAGAATTTCAAAGGAGGTTACAGTTCCCCAGAAAGCAGGTTCGTTATATCCCACAAAGTGGTTTTACGAGCGTGCCCGAGGCCAATATAAAAATCTCTTCTCTTACAAATCAACTTACGAGCGCAAGAAACTTGAAATCGAGTATCCAAAGAACCAGCTAATCGAAAAAACTGATCTGGCAAAATTTGAGCTTTCCTTTGATGGCGAACCTCACCATGTAAGTGGGGGAGCCCAGAAATGTTTCAGTCAATACGCAAAATCTTTTCTTACATCCGTTGGGGACACCAGCTCATTAAACGAAGTCTGGTTCAAAAGAGCAGTTGCCAAAGGCATCCTGTTTAGAACTCTTGACCTCAAAATTGGCCTATCCGACTGGTACAAGGTGAATAGAGGCCTGAAAGCGCAGACCGTTACTTACACTATTGCGGCATGTGCAAACGCATTTCGAAGGGCTGGATTGCAAATTGATCTGCAATTAATCTGGAAAAATCAAGAAGTACCAATCCCACTCCTTGAATGGATGCTTGAGCAGGCTCAAAATATCCACAGGATTCTCAATGCCCCACCAGGGAGTGTGCGCAACCCGGCAGAATTCTGCAAAAAGGAGTTCTGCTGGACGCTACATGTTAGAGATCAGGTAAACAATCCTGAAAGAGGGTTGGTTGAATTTGGAATCCCGATTGTTGATTTCAACGAGGAAATGACACTTGGGAAAAAAGGTGAGAGAAACAACCGAGAGCTTGATTTCGAAATCGCGATTGCAAAACTTATCCCACGCGCTTACGAAATTAAGGGTTTAGCTCAATCGAGAAAATTAATATCCCCTAATAATTCGAGCGCGCTTCATAAGCTTGAGACAGGCAGATTGAATTTCAGCAAAGCTGAAAGGAATGCTCTTAAAAGTCTATTTGAAAGACTTGAAGTTGAATTCTAAGCCATAGTTAACCTAAGACAGAAGGTCTGCAACCTTATTTGCAATTTGGGAAGCAAGCAGCGGAGGAACGGCATTTCCGACTTGATGAAACTGCTGAGTTCTGTTTCCCTGAAAAAAATAGTTGTCCGGGAATGTCTGGAGCCTGGCAGCCTCGCGAACTGTAAGGCTACGACATTGTTTTGGGTCTGGATGTATGAAATAGTGACCATCCTTAGAGATATGGCTGGTTACAGTTGTCGCAGGCTGATCAAATAACTGTACCCTGAAACGATCCGCGAATTTCCCAGTTTCCCAGTTCTCATGATTGGGTCGCAGTCCGTCAAGATTAAATTGCTCATGCCCCTTCGGTGAGAAATTATTGGCTTTAGCAAATGATGATGCATACATATAGCGACGCAGATCACTGCTCATATGGCCTCTCGCCTCGTGATTAAGCCAGTTGGTGAGCCGGTTATCTCTGTACCACTTATGGAGCTCTGAGGTTTTCCATTCTTGCTTGCCCGCAATTGGCAATCGGACTGAGCCATAGCCAGCTTGTGAATTTATCCTTCCGGACAATCCATTCAGGATGGAAGCTAGTTTATTCAAGTCTCCATTGGACTCAGTCTGTGCGCGAAGCCATTCAACATGGCTTTTCACTATCTGAGCCCAGTTTTCGGGGCTATCTGTTTCCTTGCTCAAGCGACTACGAAGCGCCGGCAGATTATAGATTGCATCTCTGACCGTTGACTTTGAATCATATTTCCTGAGCTGCTCTGGAGCCTTTTCCAGATCTTCTCGCACTCCGACCAGAATTACTCTATGTCGAGCCTGCGGAATACCATAGTCTTCAGCACGAATAATAAAGTCATGAACATTGATAACATGAGGGTCCATCCCACGTTCAAAAACTGTCGGCAGTGCGAGTGAATAAATTCTATAGCCCACATCTAATTTCTGATTTAACGCTCGATCCGGATCACTCAGATCTTGGAGGATGGAATGAAAGATTCTCTTTCCATCTACTTTCGAAGAGAGAATTCCTTTGACGTTCTCCATTACGAATACTGCAGGCTTGTATTTCTGGATAACCTTAAGGTATTCACGATAAAGGTAGTGACGATGATCAGTCTCGGCCTTGTATCCTTCTATGCCGCGATTTCTTGCACGACCAACCAGCGAATATGCTTGACAGGGAGGGCCGCCTATCAGAAGCCATGGTTTTGACTTGCTCAGATTTGCTTTATCAATGATGCCATAGAGCCTCTTGTTGTCTTCTTCATTACCGAGCGTCAGCTGTTGAGCCTCATCGCCTGCATCATTCCAGAAAGTCAATGTATTGTCATCGTATGGTGCTGTAGTCTCGCCATTACAGAATCTGTAGTAACAATTAAGCGCATCTGCACCCTGCCTCTTGAGATTTCGGTAAAAGGCACGTAGTTTGAGCGTACTGTGAGCCGCCGCATCCATTTCAGCAGATACTAGTATACTGAATGCCTTCCCATCATTGACTGATGAAAAACCCTCTCCCAGCCCACCGGGGCCGGCAAAGAGGTCAACTACAGGTATAGGTTTTGATAATGCCATGCGCTACCATTATTTGATGTTTTGTAACATGCCAGGTTACCAGGAATGATAGATAAAGTCGATAAAAAAATAAGATCGCATATTATGGCAAGCATAAAAAGTAAGGACACAAAACCTGAACTGCTTATACGCCGCTTTCTTTTCAAATTGGGGTTCAGATATCGTTTGCATGTTACCAATCTTCCTGGAAAACCAGATTTGGTACTTTCAAAATATAAATTAGTTATATTTGTTCACGGTTGTTTCTGGCATCGTCATAAAGATTGTAAGCTGACTTATGTACCTAGAAGCAATGTGGATAAATGGCTTAAGAAATTTAGCGAGAACGTATGCAGAGATACTAATCAAGTACAACGGTTAATTAGCTCAGGCTGGAAAGTTCTAATTATATGGGAATGCGGACTTCGAAAAAATAAACCTGCCCTTGAATGGTTGCCTGATTACATAATTAAGGGGCCCTCTGAATACAGAGAATGGCCGATAATAGAGCAAGATATGAATCGACCGGAATAATGAAATTATCTTTTAACCTCATCAATGAAGCTAAAAGAATTATTCAATATTCAGGAAAGTTTAGGCATCAAACTTTCCCACATATCAATTTAATAATCAGAATAGAAAATTAGATTTCATAACCGAGTAAAGGGAATATCAAGATATAGAAACAAAATATTTCAAAGCTGATTTCTGTAATTATCACAAACGACCGTATACGGGAAATTTCAATATTATCGTGACCTAAGAAGTGAATTACTCGCCAACGCTTTTTATAAAAAAATTAAAAATGAGTAAGAGGTAGCATTAATTACCTCTTGAACGAAGATAGTTACGAATCATATATACTAGATAACTATATGATGATCCGGCTCATTATCAAGCACTGGTATCGAATTGAAAGTACAGCTTCAAAATTAAGACAAAAGCATTATATTGTGCAAAAATAGCCATATATGGCAACCGCAGAACAAATAAAGGCATTATTAAGAACTCATGCTGAGCGTGATGATCAGAGGTTTTACTCTATTGCACTTCAGGTGGCCGCACTAGAAGCTCGGCAGGGACACCATAAACTTGCGACCGATTTGAAAGCACTAATCGAAAAGTCTCAGAAATCGACCAATATCGCCCTTGCAGCGTCCAAACCGACTTCATTAGCACAGCAATCAAGGGGAGATCTAAAAGGACTCTTAGAACTTAGTTATCCTCATGTGAGGCGTAATGAGCTTGTATTGAGCAAGGGAGTGCAGGAACGGCTAGATCAAGTACTTCTTGAGCAGCGCCAAAAGGACAAGCTTGCACAATTTGGACTTTCCCCACGGCGTAAATTGCTATTTACCGGTCCTCCTGGCACAGGTAAAACAATGTCAGCTTCAGCTCTTGCAACCGAGCTTAAACTTCCACTTTATACAATTGTTCTTGATAATCTTATTACTAGGTTTATGGGCGAAACAGCCTCAAAACTTCGTTTGATTTTTGATCATATAAACCAAACAAGGGCGGTATATCTTTTTGATGAGTTTGATGCCATAGGTACCCAGCGAGGCGCGCAAAATGATGTGGGTGAAGTCCGAAGGATACTGAATTCTTTTCTTTTGTTTGTTGAGCAAGACAATTCTGAGAGCATTATTGTCGCGGCAACCAATCACCCAGAACTGCTTGATAAAGCACTTTACAGGCGCTTTGATGACATTATTCAATATGACAAACCCAGCAAGGAACATATTAAGAAAATTGTCGAAAATCGCTTAGCATTGTTTGAGACCTCGGTATTAAATTGGGCCTCATTAACTGAAGCTGCAGAGGGGTTAAGCGCAGCAGAGGTAACACGGGCATGCGAGGATGCCGCAAAAGAAGCAGTTCTTCATGAAAAAAATATAATTTCAATGCAGCTAATATTAAAGGCGATAGATCGTCGTCATACTGGAAAAAAATAAGAAAGTATAAAAAGAATGCGAAGGCGACACCTCATTGTTGACGGTTATGTCACCAACGAAAACTATCGATCCCGTCATTTAGGGCGCTCACGAGCTGTTCCTCCGCAGAACCGAACCGAGCACGGTCAATCTTTATTTTCTCAATACGCAGAGCTCATAGCTGAGTTTGATGAGCGGCGGATTCAAATTGAAAATCCCATTACAGAGGAAGTGGGAATATATGTTGAAGTCATTGGCGTTCCTGGAGTTAATCTTCGTTTGGATAGCCTTGATACAAGCCGAGATTTTAAGCTCCGACATTGCCGAAGAGATGGAGACCATGAGGTTGGATTAATATTCATACCAGAAACTCGACGTCATACTTTTCAAAGGAAGCTGGAGGAATATCTAGAACCGGAAAAAGACAGCAGAAGTGGTCCGAGAAATCACAGCCTAATTGATAGTATTGCAGAGATCAGGTTGGCAAATTTAAAATCTTTCTGGACAGATGATGCAAACTCATTCCCTCAAGATATAGATCAATATATATGGTGGGAATTATGGCTAAAAAAACGTAGCAATGACGAAAACCTTTTTGATATTGCTCAGCAACTAGCTGATCGCATAAATGGGCAGCTTGGAAATACTTCACTAAGCTTCTTTGATAGCGTTGTTGTTCTTATTAAAGCTAGCGCTCGTCAGTTGGAGATTGCTCCTGAACTTATTGCATGCCTTGAGGAACTCCGTAGGGCAAAAGAAACACCAACAGTGTTTATTGAATCATCCCCAAAAGAGCAGCAAGAGTGGGCTAATAATTTGATGGCTCGCATAAGTTTTGATGAAAACTCTAAAACTGCCGTGGCTATCCTTGATACTGGAGTTAATTACCACCATCAGTTACTAGCCATATCATCTAATCAAAACCTGGCAGAATGTTGGAATCCCCAATGGTCAAAATATGACATTTACACTCCTGGTAATCAACGCGCTCCATATAACGATCATGGCTCAAGACAAGCTGGCCTAGCTCTTTACGGCGATCTCAGAAATGCGTTGCTTGGCAACAATCCGTTTATTGTGGCACATCATATTGAGTCTGGACGGATACTTCCTCCAGTAGGTACCAATGCACCTGAGCTATATGGAGCAATCACAATCGGAACCGCACTAAAGCTAGAAATTATGAGGCCAGATTGGAATCGGGTCTACTCACTTGCCATCACTGCTGATTCAGATCGTGATGGCGGACTTCCTTCTTCGTGGTCAGCTGAAATAGACCAATTCTCATTTGGACTTGAAGATGGGAAACAAAGACTTGTTGTAATTTCTGCTGGTAATAACCGTAATATATCAGCCGACTCAGACTATTGGGACCAGTTACAACTTGCTGAGATTGAGGATCCCGCACAGTCTTGGAACGCACTTACCGTTGGTGCTTATACTGAACTATCTACTAATGATGATCCAAACCTTAATGGTTGGTCACCACTAGCACAAGCTGGTGACGTTGCTCCAGCCTCTCGATCATCAGTTAATTGGCACTGGAGAAAGCACGCTCCAATTAAACCAGATATTGTTGAGGAAGGTGGAAACCGTCTACTGTCTCCCAATCAAGACCAGGTTTCCAATGAGGATGTCGTGTCATTACTAACAACATCAGGTAGGACAACAGGCCAAATTTTTGAAGTTACCGGAGACACTAGTGCTGCCTGTGCTCTAGTGTCCCGTCACGCTGCGGTCCTGATGGCTGAGTATCCAGAGTATTGGCCAGAAACTATTCGCGGATTGCTGGTTCATTCGTCCGAATGGACTGACAGAATGTGGGAGCGATTTGGACTACTTTGCCACCAGCATAGTCCTAAAGTTGCATCAGAGACAATGTTGCGGTGCGTAGGCTTTGGTGTTCCAAATTTGGACAGAGCCCGCTACAGCGCTAATCATGCGTTAACT
>Ga0208756_100177_pt1 | contig 38309 bp, 35 predicted proteins | sample LakWasMe73_LOW10_2_FD_183901 | JGI IMG/M metagenome (GOLD analysis project Ga0208756, IMG submission 183901) | Freshwater sediment methanotrophic microbial communities from Lake Washington under simulated oxygen tension - Sediment Metagenome... | ecosystem: Environmental > Aquatic > Freshwater >... | reverse complement strand
TGGTTGCCATTATTATCCTCGGCAAGTCGTTCGCGGCAGCAGCATTGGTCATTGCGTTCCGCTACCCGCTCAGTACGGCTTTAACCGTTGCTGCAAGCCTGGCGCAAATTGGTGAGTTCTCGTTCATTCTGGCCGGGTTGGGGCTCTCTTTGGGCCTGCTGCCAACTGAGGGAATGAGTTTGATATTGGCCAGCGCCTTAATCTCGATTGCACTCAACCCTTTCCTGTTCGCTACCATAGAGCCATTCCGGCAGTGGGCCTTGAAACACTCCGAACTGGCACGCGTACTGGAACAAAGGCAAGACCCTTATGCCGAATTGCCGATGAGCACTGAACGAAAGTATCTGGAAGGCCAAGTTGTACTTGTCGGCTGCGGACGTGTCGGACGACGAATTGCAAAGGCGCTGAGCGAGCGTGGCATCCCTTATGTGATTGCAGAACAAAATCGTGAACTGGTTGAAGATCTCCGCAAACAAGGATTGGCAGCCGTGTCCGGGGATGCCGCTGACCCTGTTGTGTTAGTCCAGGCACATATCGCCAAAGCGGCCATGCTCGTCATCGCAACGCCTGATTCGTTAAATGTGCGTCAGATGGCGGATACGGCACGAACACTCAACCCAAATATCGAAATTGTTGTGCGCACGCATAACGAGGACGAATCCCTGCTGTTGCGCAATGAACGGATCGGCACTGTTTTCTATGGTGAAGAAGAATTGGCGAACGGCATGGTAAGCCACGTTCTGGCACGTTTCAATTCGCAAAGTCCAACTTGACGCAGTCATGAGCCACATGAAAAACGTGGCTTTGCTGTCAGCTCCTGCTTAACACTTCAATATACATGGCAGCGGACTTCCTGTACCTTCCGAAAGCCGCGATACTGAATCAATATGCGGCTAAACTGAAACAAGCACATCACATTGGCTTTCAATAAGCACATGCTTGGTAACGCTGCCCAAAAGCAGTTCTTCGATGAGATTTTCACCATGCTTGCCCATAACAATCAGGTCAGCGCTTTGCACCTGCTCCTGCTCTATCACACAGGCAGATGGGTCGCCATGCACCAGCACATATCTCGCCTCATCGAGACCAAGCCCGGCTTCCCTGCAAAGGGCCTCCATGCAGGCAGTTGCTTCTCGCCTGGCAGCCAACAGATACTCATTGATAATAGCGTCGTCCACACTGGCATACCTTAATTGTCCTTCAAATGGTACTTCATACGCGTGAAGTAAAATGATTTCGGCTTGTGGCGCAATTGCCTGTGCCTGCTTGATTGCACGCAATGATGAGGACGAAAAGTCAACGGGAATAAGTACTGTACTATAGGACTCATGAGCAGCCTGTTTTACCACAAGTACCGGACGCCGGGTTCTACGCAGCATCCTTTCAGCGGTTGAGCCCAGCAACGCATGCCGCATGAAACTCTCGCCACGCGCACCGCAGATCACCATGTCGGCAGAGGCATCTTGCAACTCATTGAGCAAAGAGCCGGATATCACGCGCACATCAGCAGAAATGCCATATCTTTTTGCCAATGTTCCAGCCTGCGCAATCAGACGGCTATGCGCAGCTTCAAGAATGCGTTGCTGCAATGCAGCAGATGCATCCTGTACGAGTTTTCGCAGTTTTTCCAATGGCCCAAAACTGACAACGTGCAGCAGATTCAGCGTGGCACCTGACTCTTTTGTAATCATGGCGGCACGCTCTACTGCATGGTTCGCTGGTGCTGAAAAATCAGTCGCTGCCAGCAATCGGTCAATTTTCATTATATTATTCTCCTGACAAACCGCCGCTATCGCCTGATTACCACGGCCACTTGGATTGGACAGTCGGCATAGCCTTGCGTATACTTTTTATAGTTATTCTATATCTTCCAGTACAAATTAGCGACATTGGAAAATGTATTCAATATCACTCGGAAGGCTGTAGCTACTGGATATCGCAAACAAGCACATATTGTTTACCTGTTGAATTAGAACAATAAAACCTGCATTTCAATCAACGATGCACCTCATTGCGGAAACCGTTACACCATGAATAAAAATACCTCGAATACAACCCCGCCTGCAACCATTCTACTGGCGACTGACTTGAGCGCACGCTGTGACCGCGCACTTGAGCGTGCCGCACAACTGGCAAAAGAATGGCAGGCGCAACTGATTGCCTTGAATGTCATCGATGCTCCGGACTCTCCTGATCAGGTATTAGCCTGGGTTGAAAACAACACTGATGACACGATGCTGAATATTGCTGCCAAACAGATGGCACGCGATGTTTCAGGTCTAGGCATCATGGTATCAATGCAGGTGATCCATTCGACTGATACTGCATCTACCATTAAGCAAACTGCTTTAAGCACGAACAGCGATATGGTTGTCACCGGCATGGCCAGGAATGAGATACTCGGCCGCTTCCTGCTGGGGTCAACCGTAACAAGCCTGGCCAGATCACTGCCCATGCCGCTTTTAGTCGTTCGCAACCGTGTACATGCCGCCTATCAGCGAATTTTGGTAGCCACAGACTTCTCGGAGCATTCGCGTCAGGCATTGCTGTTGGCGTCGCATTTATTTCCAGAACGCACCCTCCTTGTTTACCATGCCCACGAGATGCCATTCAGCGGTCTTTCCAGCAAGCATGCAGAAATCAACAACAATATAAAGCATGGCGAATACGCAAAATTTATAAACAACAGCAAACTGCCGGCTAACGTCTCTATTAAACCTGTAATAGAACTCGGCATGCTTGCGCCTGCACTGACACAATACGTGAGAAATCATGACATTGATCTGGTAATAATCGGCTCGAATGGCAATCACGGACTAGTAGACAACATATTAGGCAGCAACGCATCTGAACTTCTGGACTGGTTACCATGCGACACGCTGGTAGTTCGCAGTTCAGCTGATACTCATCAATAACAATGGAACTGCATCCCTCTATCACCTTTCTTGCCGGGTTGATTATTATCATCGTCGGCGCAGAGTTATTGCTGCGCGGAGCTTCACGCATTGCAATATTGCTGAAAGTCAAACCTATCATCATTGGCCTGACTGTAGTATCTATCGGCACCAGCATGCCAGAATTAGCGGTAGGCATCACTGCAGCTACAGAAGGCAAAGGGACATTGGCGGTCGGCAACATCGCTGGTACAAATATTTTCAACATCCTGTTTATCCTCGGATTAAGCGCACTCATCCGCCCATTGCCACTTCATCTGCTAAGTATCAAACTGGATGTCCCGGTAATGATTGCAACCGCTCTCGTATTGATTGGAATGGCATGGGACGGCATTCTTAATCAGGCAGAAGGCCTCGCGCTGATATTTGCTGCAATCATTTACACAATATCGCTGATACAGTTAAGTAATCGTGAGAGCGCAGCTATGCGGCATGAGTTTTCTGAAGAGTATGGCGCAGAATCAGCAAAGTTGCCTGCCGGCATCATCATACCGCGGTCAAAATTATATATAAGCTTGTGGAATAGCCTGTTGCTCATCTTGGGCATCTTCCTAACAGTAATGGGTGCGGAACTCATGGTATCCGGTGCGACGGGCATTGCACAATCTTATGGGATTTCCGACGCTGTCATTGGTCTTACTATCGTTGCAATTGGCACATCTGCACCTGAACTGGCCAGCACAATGCTGGCTACGCTTAAGAATGATCGTGATGTAGCGATCGGGAACCTGATTGGCAGCGGCATCTATAACGTACTGGTCATACTTGGTATTACTTGTACAGTCGCGCCTAACGGCATTAATGTGAGTGATGAAATCTTATGGATAGACTTGCCGCTGGCAGCCATGGTGGCGATTGTATGTCTACCTGTATTTAAAAGTGACCGCTTGGTTTCCAGACGTGAAGGATTGTTTTTCGTAGTCGCCTACATTGTTTATTTCAGCTCACTGCTTCTGCTGCGCAGCTAGCAAGTTGGCGCAATTCTTTAATGTAATTGTCAACAGGCAATTACATGAATGCTCATGATGTGCTGGATCAAAGCTAAAATCAAATCAAATCTCGTGCACGTAGTTCAGCTTTGACATAAGCATAGTAGATTGGCGCGGCAACCACACCTACCAGACCAAATGCGGCTTCCATGCACAACATCGCAATCAGCAACTCCCATGCATTGGCCCGTATCTGGGTACCAACAATGCGCGCATTCAGGAAGTATTCAAACTTATGAATGATGATCAGATAAAGCAATGAACCGATTGCTACCGCAAGTGAGTGACTCAAACTCACAATCACAATGATCGTATTTGAAATCAAATTGCCTATGACAGGAATCAATCCCACCAAAAATGTTATTGCAATCATGGTCTTAACGAGTGGCAGATGAATTCCAACCAACGGTAAGACAACAGCCAGATAGATAGCGGTAAAAAAGGTATTGATTGCAGAAATGCGTATTTGTGCGAAAACAACGCGCCTGAATGCTTCGCTGAATAAACTGGTACGCCCTACCAGTGCACGTGCAAACGGCTTGAAATTATCAATTACCACCGCTTCACGCAACGCGATGATGCCACCGATAATCATACCAATAAGAATATGGACCGTCACACGACCGGCTTCCTTACCCACTACCTGCAGTTCATCAGCATGCGTACGTAACCACGTAGTGGCTTGCTCCCTGAACGCAATGGCATCCGCTGGCAGATGTTCAAGCAGCCAGCCAGGCAAGGTTTTGCGGGAATCTTCGATAATCTGTGCCATTTTGGCCAACAGCACCGTTACACTGCCCGCATCAGAGCGCAAAAAGGCAGTTAATCCGGCACCTGCCAAGGCAAGCAGGCTTACGATAATAAAGACCAAAATGCCCACAGCCCATAATTTTGAGGACCGACCTGGACGCGTCGCAGGGAAGCGACGTGCGATATAAGGAGTAATAACATGGACCAGCTGGAATACTAACAGACCAGCAAGCAATGCCGGCAAAAGACCGAACTTCACGACAAAAAACAAGGTGAGCGCAGCTAGAATCCACGCTGATATTTCATGAATAGTTGCTGGCGGCTGGCTGTTTATAGTCATAAACTTCTAATTCTTTCAATTAAATAAGTTTTTCAACCTATTGTTTTATTTGAATCTATTTAAAAAACTAGCGACCTCTTCTTTTGGCAAACAAATCTCTAAATCCACTTGCTCATTAAACGCTTTATTCAGGATAGTACCGTTACATTTACTTAGCACCTTAGCCACTGCATCCATTTGATTATAATGAATCGTGATTGCCACGGTTTGCATTTCAACAAAATTGCCTATTTTCGCAGCATCCAGAGCCATTTTGGCAGTGCCGCCATAGGCGCGCGCCAATCCACCCGTGCCTAAATTGATGCCACCATAGTAACGTATCACCGCAACGCAAGCGTTAATCAAATCTCGGCCTTCAATCAACTTAAGCACGGGCATACCTGCAGTGCCAGAAGGCTCGCCGGCATCGGAAAAACGCTGCACGATGCCTTGCTCCGTTTTGATTCTAAAAGCATAAGCCAAATGGTGCGCACTTTGATGTTGAGTTGCAAACGCACGTAAAGCAGCGCCAACTTCACGTTCAGTAGAACATTGCACCACCATTGCGATAAAACGTGATTTGTTAATGGTCTGCTCGGCAAAACCAGTTTGTAATATTACTTGCAACTACTTGCGCCCACCCAATATGCTACCTAAAACACCCCGCACTATCTGGCGACCAAGTTCAGAGCCAATGGTGCGTGCAACACTTTTTGCAGCTGCTTCCAAAACACTATCGGAGCGGCTACCGGAAGGCTTTTTATTATTACTACCGCCCAAGACCCCGCCCCAATCAAACCCTTGTTCAGCTTTCGCTTCTGCGGCAGATTGTTGTGCACGAATATTTAACACCTCATACGCAGACTCACGATCTACGGCTTTCTCATAATAACCGGATAGCACTGAAGATCGGATAGTTGCGCTGCGCTCTACATCTGTTGCAGGCCCGATGCGGCTACCTGGTGGGCATACAAACGCACGTTCCACCGGTGTAGGAATACCTTTTTCATCCAGAAACGACACCAAGGCTTCACCTACACCCAACTCGGTAATGACTGTTTCCACATCCACTTTTGCATTCGCTCTAAAAGTAGTCGCAGCGGCTTTAACCGCCTTCTGATCACGTGGTGTAAAGGCACGCAATGCATGCTGCACACGGTTACCCAGCTGCCCAAGCACCACATCAGGAATATCCAGCGGGTTCTGGCTAACAAAATATACACCTACACCTTTAGAGCGGATCAAGCGCACCACTTGCTCAATTTTATCCAGCAACGCATCTGGTGCATCATTAAACAGTAAGTGCGCTTCATCAAAAAAGAATACCAGCTTGGGTTTATCCAGATCGCCGGCTTCAGGCAGCTTTTCAAACAACTCAGAAAGCAGCCACAACAATAGTGTCGCGTAAATGCGTGGGGAATTAAAAAGCTTATCACTAGCCAGAATGTTAATGACACCATGACCATTGCTATCCGTTTGCATCAAATCATCAAGGTTCAGCGCTGGTTCACCAAACAGGCGGTCTGCACCTTCTGTTTCCAGTTGCAAAAGCGCGCGCTGCACTGCGCCAGCACTCGCAGGCGATATATTGCCGTATTGCGCCTGATATTCCGCAGCATTTTCCGAAACATACTGCATCATGGCGCGCAGGTCTTTCAAATCCAGCAACAACCAGCCTTTGTCATCGGCGATCTTGAATATCGCGTTCAACACACCGCCCTGCACTTCGTTCAGATTCAGCAGCCGAGTCAGTAACAATGGCCCCATTTCTGCAATGGTAGTACGCACCGGATGGCCCTTTTCTCCGAACACATCCCAAAACGCCACTGGACATTTTGCGTAGCTGAAATCAGGCAACGTAAGTTGCTGCACACGCGCCTCAACCTTTGCGTTACCTCCACCCTGTTGTGAAATGCCGGACAAATCACCTTTTACATCCGCCATAAATACCGGCACACCAATCCTGGAGAAGCCTTCAACCAAGGTTTGCAAGGTCACAGTTTTTCCGGTGCCGGTTGCTCCGGCAATCAAACCATGGCGGTTAGCCATTTTGGGTAGAATAAAACTCGATATATTGTTATTTTTAGCAATCAGTATTGGTTCGGTCATACTATTCTCTGAATTTATTAAAGATTAAGGATTTATTTAAAGATTTAAGTTGGCAATGTTAACGATGCAATTAAAGTTGCGGGCTAAAAGTCACCTTTACGTGCCTTGTCCATAATTTCCAGTAAAACTGTTTCCAGTTCCTGAGCAGATTTCTTGGCACGTTCGCTAGGATTTTTAATACTTTTCAAATCAAACGTCGGCCTATCCATGGCAATAAAAAGTTTCAGCTTGTTATTTGCGTCCGGTTTTTCGTATATTGCTATGCGGCAGGGAGCGAACACCAGAAACTCGGGGTGGTCCAGGATAATTTCCGTCCCCATGCTTAAGTTACAGAATGAACGCACTTCTTTAATACCTTGCGGATCTATACCGCGCAACTTGATATGCTCGCCAATAGGAAAATTGGCCGGGTTCACAAAGTTCAGCCCTTCAGACAAGCTTTTCAGGCTATCCACCACATCCTGATAGCTCACGCCTTCATTCACCGGCAACTCATAAATTGCGGTAGCAGCATCAATAGCGGGCATACCGGCCCTGACCTTACCCGTTAATTCCCCAAGACTAGTCTCGGCTGGTTTAACCGCAGTACAAGCCGTATTTAACAACACTGCAACTATAATCATGGTACTTACATAAAAATTGCTGCGATACATATATAGCATCCTACCTTTAAGGTATTAATTCAATCAATTAGTCGCTAATTTTGAGTGCCGCGTTCACTGCAGCACGATTAAAGTGTGGCGCAATCAACTCAATAAAGCCATACATATAAGCACGCAAAAATGCATCTTTACGCACGCCTAAATAAGTAGTGCTGTCGGCAAACAAATGGCTCACATCTATTCTAGCCAAATTAGCATCACGCTCAGGGTCGTAAGCCATGTTGGCAAGTAAACCTACTCCCAACCCCAAGCTAACGTAGGTTTTAATAACATCGGCATCGATAGCAGTCAAAACCACATTCGGTGTTAACCCTGCATCACTAAACGTCTTGGACACCAGCGTACCCCCGGTAAAAGCAAAGTCATAGGTAATAAGTGGGTGTGAAGCCAGTTTTTCCAGCGTTAAAGGCCCACCTGTTAATAGTGGATGATCATGCGGAACGACAACACAACGATTCCAGTGATAACAAGGCAAACATAATAACTCTTCAAAGCTGCTAATAGACTCCGTTGCGATACCGATATCAGCCTCACCACTGACTACCTGCTCTGCCACCTGACTAGGATTACCTTGATGGATATTTAATTTCACTCCAGGGTATTTAGCCATAAACTCTTTAACTGCGGCTGGCAACCTGTAGCGCGCTTGAGTGTGGGTGGTAGCAATGGTAAAAGTACCTGCCTCTACATCACTGAACTCATCACCTACCCGTTTAATATTTTCAATATCGCGCATTACTTTCGCAGCTAAATTAAGAATCTGCTGCCCCGGTTCAGTCAAGCCGGTTAAACGCTTGCCGTTACGCTTGAAAATCTGCAGACCAAGCTCTTCTTCAATTAACTGTATCTGTTTGCTGACACCTGGCTGTGAGGTATACAATGCCTCGGCTGCATTGGTAATATTCAAACCATGCTTTACAACTTCGTGCAGATATCGTAATTGATGCAGTTTCATAAACGTAACCTCAGCGTCATCTCAAATACATAACGCTTATATAATTAAAAGATATATATATAGAATAACATATTCTTAAAAAAATGATTTATTCGTTGTTATAGTTCACACCTGAACAAAAACTCAATAACGGATACTCCACATGGAATTTGGTTATATTATTTCTGGCTTTGCCGTAGGTATGCTTGTGGGCATTACCGGCGTTGGCGGCGGCTCCCTGATGACTCCTTTGCTGGTATTTCTTTTTGGATTTAAACCAGCCATTGCCGTCGGCACAGATCTTCTTTATGCAGCCATCACTAAAACCGGTGGCGTGTTTGTACATCATAAGTCACATAAATCCGTTGATTGGCGTGTAGTGTCATGGATGTCTCTTGGCAGCTTACCCTCTGCCGTTGCAACCATTTTTTTGATTAAACATCTAATCAAAATTGAAAAAGATATTACCGGACTTATCACCTTTACGTTGGGTGTTGCGCTGATACTGACGGCGATTGCAGTGCTGATACGCAGCTTCTTAACCCGTAAAAAGATTCGTGAAATTGAAGATAGCGTCATTAGCAGTGGTCGCTTCAAAAAAATGCAAATACCGGCCACGATTTTTACTGGCATAATACTGGGTTTGCTGGTTACGATATCCTCAGTAGGTGCTGGCGCATTGGGTACATTGGCAATTCTGTTCCTCTACCCAAAAATGAGCACATTGAAAGTGGTAGGCACGGACTTGGCGCACGCCATCCCTTTAACTGCAGTAGCAGGTTTCGGGCATTGGTCATTAGGCCATGTTAATTTTGCGCTATTAGGCACACTGCTAATCGGCTCACTACCGGGAATATGGGTGGGTAGCCATTTGAGCGTAAAAATTCCAGAAAAAGTTTTACGCCCAATGTTGGCAACATTGCTGCTGATTATTGGTTTGAAATTTGTTTTAGCTTAATTTTTGAATTTATGATGAAGTCTTAATTTACATGTATAAATATGATGAAATAGATCAACAGATTGTTGATGAACGTGTAGTTCAATACCGCGACCAAGTGCGCCGCTATCTGGCAAAAGAGTTAACGGAAGAAGAGTTCCGTCCGTTGCGCCTGCAAAATGGCTTGTATATTCAGCGCCACGCACCGATGTTACGCATTGCCGTGCCTTATGGCATGCTCTCCAGCAAGCAATTACGCAAACTGGGCGACATTGCAAAAAAATACGACAAAGGCTACGGCCACTTCAGTACCCGCCAGAACCTGCAACTTAACTGGCCAAAACTGGAGGAAACACCTGACATATTGGCTGAGCTGGCTACGGTTGAAATGCACGCCATCCAAACCTCAGGCAATTGCATCCGCAACATCACTACTGATCAGTTCGTAGGCGTTGCACCAGATGAAGTGATAGACCCGCGTGCCATGGCTGAAATCATCCGCCAATGGAGCACCTTTCACCCCGAGTTTGCCTTGTTACCGCGTAAATTCAAGATCGCGGTTTCTGGTACCAAACAAGACCGAGCTATTGTGCAGGCGCACGACGTCGGTCTGGAGTTCTATCGCGATGCCAACAACCAAGTTGCCGTTAAGGTCTGGGTTGGCGGCGGTTTGGGCCGCACACCTATTCTAGGCTCAGTAGTACGTGAACATCTGGATTGGCAGCACGCCCTCACCTACTGCGAGGCGATCATCCGTGTTTACAACCTGCACGGCCGCCGTGACAACATGTACAAAGCGCGTATCAAGATTTTAGTAAAAGCTTTGGGCATCAATGAATTCCGCAATCAAGTAGAAGCCGAATGGACTCACCTGAAAGATGGCGCCAACACTATTACCGAGGCAGAACTGGCGCGCGTAGCAAAACATTTTGAAGCCATGCCTTACGAAAACCTGCCGGCCAACAATGCCAGCTTCGATGCGGCTATTGCCAGCAACCCGGCATTCGCTGCATGGGTAAAACGCTGCGTGCATCCACACAAACAATCAGGCTATCGTGCCGTGACCCTGTCACTAAAACCACACGGCCAAGCGCCCGGCGATATCACTTCTGAACAGATGTGGGCAGTGGCTGACCTGGCTGATGAATTCAGCTTTGGTGAGTTACGTTCTTCACATGAGCAAAATCTTATTTTGGCTGATGTGAAATTAAGCGACCTGTTGCCATTATGGGAAAAAGCGCGTGCCAATGGCTTGGCAACACCCAATATCGGTTTGCTGACAGATATCATCTGCTGCCCTGGCGGCGACTTCTGCTCACTGGCTAACGCCAAGAGCATCCCGATCGCAAAAGCTATCCAAAACAAATTTGACGACCTTGACTACCTGCATGATATTGGTGACATCGAGCTAAATATCTCCGGTTGCATGAACGCCTGCGGTCACCACCATGTTGGGCATATCGGCATATTGGGCGTAGATAAAGACGGCTCTGAGTGGTACCAAGTTACCATTGGCGGCAAACAAGGCAACGATGCCAGCATCGGCAGCGTGATTGGGCCTTCATTCTCGGCTGAAGAGATGCCGGGCGTGGTGCAAAAATTGATTGAGGTTTACATTAAAGAACGTACCCCGGAAGAACGCTTTATTGATACGGTACGTCGTATCGGCGTTGTGCCATTCAAGGCACACGTCTATGCAAAAGATGAGGTAGTCGCATGAGCAATTTAGTTAAAATCGAAAACGGCATAGCCGCAGTAGCAAGCGATGACTGGACACTGGTTCAGTTGCCGGCAACGCAGGTTGAAGAACGTAAGCAAGCGGGTAAAGTTGTATTGTTCAAGCTCACCGGTGAGAATGTAGTGACTGAAGAGCAAATAGCCAACACGGTTATTCCTACGAGCGGCAAAATTATTGTGCCTTTGAGTGTTTTTATTGAAAGAAACAATGAATTCGCCAACCGTATTGCTAAAGGTGAAGTCGGTATTTGGCTAGCAACGCATGAACTGCTTGAATATTTAATCCAACAACTACCAGACTTGAATACATTGCCGATTATCGCTGTATTTGTTGAGCGCTTTGCTGACGGACGCATATTCTCGCTTGGTACTTTGTTACGTACACGCTATGACTACAAAAACGAATTACGCGCTTTTGGTGATGTACTGCGTGACCAGCTGTTCTTTTTAAAGCGCAGCGGCTTTACCAGCTTTGTCATTCGCCAAGACCGTTCAGCACAGGATGCCATTGCCAGCCTGAACGACTTCAGCAAACCTTACCAGGGTGCGGTAGATAATCCTCAACCGGTATTTAAACGCTACAACAGAGGTGTTTAATGACGAGTGACATCGACCTCGGTCAAGTGGTTATGCTAAAAGGTGGCGCTAACAACCCTGCCACCAAACCGGCACTTACCGACGAATTGGTTGCAAGCGTGAATCGAAAAACGATTGAGGTTCATGCCTTGCTGAGCCAAGCCGTTGCAGAATTTGGCGCGGGCAACATTACCTTTGCCAATAGTTTCGGTGCAGAAGATATGGTGCTTACCGATATCATCCTTAACCATCAGGCTAATGGTGATAAATTAGGCATAGAAATCTTCTCGCTGGATACCGGCCGCTTGCCTGTAGAGACGTATGATTTAATGGCTGCTGTAGAATCACGTTACAATACTAAACTTAAAGTGTTTTTCCCTAAAGCTGATGCAGTAGAAACTTACGTGAATAGCCACGGCATTAATGCATTCTATGAATCCATAGAGTTACGTAAAGCCTGCTGCCATATGCGTAAAGTGGAACCTCTGCAACGCGCGCTTAACGGCAAAAAAGCCTGGATTACCGGCATGCGTGCAGAACAATCTGCAACGCGTGTTAATTTACCGGTGCGTGAGTTCGATAGCGGTAATCAGCTGGAAAAATTCAACCCATTAAGTGACTGGTCAGAAAAAGAAGTGTGGGCTTATATACGCCTGCATGAAGTGCCTTACAACAAGCTACATGACCAGTTCTACCCAAGCATAGGCTGCGCACCATGTACACGGGCAGTTGCGATGGGTGAAGACATCCGTGCCGGACGCTGGTGGTGGGAAGACCCAACCAGCAAAGAATGCGGGCTGCACGTTAAAAAGTAATTTATAAAAAATAGTTTGTAAGAAATAATTTTAATTTTATTGGCTTTTTTCTGTGGTTTTAGCATGCTACAGATCTAGAAATACTCAACATGACGACAACTAAACAACCTTTATCACATCTGGACTGGCTGGAATCCGAAGCCATTTACATTCTGCGTGAAGTCGCAGGCCAATGCTCTAACCCAGTTCTGCTATTTTCAGGCGGCAAAGATTCACTTTGTATTTTACGCCTAGCAGAAAAAGCATTCCGCCCCGGTAAATTCCCATTCCCGCTCATGCATATCGACACCGGCCACAACTATAAGGAAGTGATTGATTTCCGTGACCAACGTGCCGCCGAACTCGGTGAACGCCTGATTGTGCGCTCTGTGGAAGACTCGATGAAACGTGGTACCGTAGTGCTGAAATCAGCTGACGAACCACGTAACAAACACCAGTCTGTGACCTTGCTTGAAGCGATTGAAGAGTTCGGTTTTGACTGCTGTATCGGCGGTGCACGCCGCGATGAAGAGAAAGCCCGTGCCAAAGAACGCATCATGAGCTTCCGTGATGAGTTCGGCCAATGGGACCCTAAAAACCAGCGCCCGGAACTATGGGATTTATACAATGCGCGTTCACATAAAGGTGAAAACATCCGTGCGTTCCCTATCTCCAACTGGACAGAAATGGACGTCTGGCAGTATATCGAACGCGAAAGACTTGAACTGCCAAGCATCTACTTCGCTCATCAGCGTGATGTGGTAATGCGCGGTGGCGCAATTGTGCCAATTAATGTGCCGCTGCAAAATGGTGAGGTCATTAACCCACCTAAAGCCGGTGAAGAAATTATTGATATGCAGGTACGTTTCAGAACCGTAGGTGACATCACTTGTACCGCTCCGGTAATCAGCGATGCTGATACCGTGTCTAAAATCGTGCTGGAAACAGCTACTACAACCATCACCGAGCGCGGTGCGACCCGCCTGGATGACCAAACCTCTGACGCTTCTATGGAGCAACGCAAGAAAGAGGGTTACTTTTAATGAGTACTATGAACACTACAGCACAACATAACGACTCCCTGCTCCGCTTCATGACTTGCGGCAGCGTAGATGACGGCAAGAGCACTTTGATCGGCCGCTTGCTTTACGATACCAAAACCATTCTGGCAGATACACTGACACAGATTTCAAACACTTCAAAAAAACGCGGCATGGAAGCGGTTGACCTGTCACTGCTGACCGATGGTCTGCAAGCCGAGCGCGAGCAAGGTATTACCATTGACGTGGCTTACCGCTATTTCAGCACCGGCACACGTAAATACATCATTGCCGATGCTCCAGGGCATGAGCAATACACACGCAATATGGTGACAGCGGCTTCTACTGCAAACCTGGCGATTATTCTGATTGATGCACGTAAAGGCGTATTGACGCAGACGCGCCGCCATAGCTATCTGGCGCATCTAGTCGGCATTCCACACATTGTAGTGGCTGTGAACAAAATGGATCTGATTAACTATGATCAGGCAGCCTACGACAAAATCTGTGCTGATTACCTGGCTTTCGCAAACGAAATCGGTCTCGCACAAAGCAAAATCGCCGCCGGTAACGACATCAGCTTTATCCCGATGTCTGCACTAAATGGTGACATGCTTGTGGACCGTCTGGACAATATGCCTTGGTATACAGGCCAAACCATGCTGGAAAAACTGGAAGCTGCACCTACAGCGCATTCTGAACATGCTGAGCCATTCCGCTTCCCAGTGCAATTTGTATGTCGTCCACATGCTTCAGACAACCATGAACTGCATGATTTCCGCGGCTTCATGGGGCGTATTGAATCCGGTGAAATTGCAGTAGGCGATGCCGTCACAGTATTGCCAAATGGCTATACTTCTAAAGTTAAAGCTATCCAATTAGGTGAAGAGAAACTGCAATCTGCCACAACAGAACAAAGCATTACCCTGCTGCTAGAAGATGAAATCGACACTTCACGCGGTGACATGATCGTAAAATCAAGCGATGTCAAAGAACCGGTAAAACAGATTGAAGCTTTTGTGTGCTGGCTCTCTGAAACACCAATGTCGACTGCACGTACCTACATTGTGCGTCACACCACGCGCGAATCTAAAGCCAAGGTTGGCACTATCAGTTACAAGGTAGATGTAAACACATTGGAACAGCAAGCAACTACTGATCTGAAAATGAATGACATTGCACGCATCAGCTTTAAACTGGCGCAGCCATTAATGGTTGACAGTTACGCGGCTAACCGCAGCACTGGCGCATTTATCATTATTGACGAATCGACCAATAATACGGTTGGCGCTGGCATGATTGTTTGATTTAAGGCAAAACTCCTAATAATTAAACATTCACAACTCGCCATATAGATGAGTTTTCTTATAAAATAACGTTTTAGCTATTTAAGCTGTAAAGGATTAGAAATGACTTACGTCGTCACCGAAAATTGCATTCAATGTAAATATACTGATTGCGTGGATGTATGCCCTGTTGATTGTTTTGTAGAAGGCCCTAACTTCTTGGCAATCAACCCGGATGAATGTATCGACTGTACATTATGTGTTGCAGAATGTCCTGCTGAAGCAATTTTTGCAGAAGATGATGTGCCAGCAGATCAGCAGGAATTTATCGAATTAAACGCGCGTTTAGCGAAGCTGTGGCCGGTAATTACCTCACGTAAGGAATCACTGGAAGATGCCGATGCGATGAACGGTGTTCCAGCTAAGCGTGATTTACTCATCGAATAGTTTTAACCACGGGATCTATCAGTTAAAAGGAGGCTTACGCCTCCTTTTCTGTTTTAACTAATAGTGATAACGATACTTAACATATTCAATGACAGCTCCCCTTAAATACCTGCAACACTATCCAGTATCACTGCAAGACAAAATCAGGCAGTTACAGGGGGAAAACCTGCTCGGCGACTATATACAGCAACGCTCAGCCGCATAATGTACAAACTGACAAAGCTTTGTATGAATATAGCAATGAGATAAAACAGGCTTATCTACGCAATGCACCATTACTGGACAAGGTGCATTATGACAACCGCCTGAGTATTGAACACCATGCACTGGGCCTGAATACTGCAATATCCCGAGTGCAGGGCGACAAACTAAAAGCAAAAAAAGAAATCAGGATTTCGTCATTCTTTAAAGAAACACCGGCCGAATTCTTACGCATGATCGTAGTCCATGAACTGGCACATTTGAGGCAGAGAGATCACGACAAGGCATTTTATCAGTTGTGCCTACACATGGAACCCGACTACCATCAGCTGGAATTCGACTGCCGCGTTTACCTGTTATGGAAGAGTATTGATAAAAACGCTACTGGCTAACCCAAAGTTTGCTTTTACGTATCATCAACCAGCCGAACACAAGATAAGCAGCCATTGCCATGGCCAGTCCTGACGGCGCATACCAGACCAATGGCACCACTAGCCCCGCTGATACTGTCGATAATAGCATTTGTATAAAAGCCTGACCAGAAGCCGCCGTACCGCGTATCCTGGGGTGGCGATCCAAAGCTGCCAACGACAATATAGGCATCGCCAGCGCCATGCCAACATTAAAAAAAGCAACGGGGGCTATATTGTAAACAGCATTTGTTGGCAGAATAAAGCAGATAAAAATATTTAACGCCACCATTACCGCCATCCATAAATAAGCGACTTTAACGACTTTTCTTTGCGCATACTTACCGGCTGCACGCTTGGCCAGATAAGAACCTAACACCATGCCACAAACGGTAGGTATAAACATCCAGCCGAACTGATGTCCATTCAGACCTAGATGTTTTACCAGAAATACCGGGCTTGCCAACACATATAGAAAAAAGCCAGCAAAATTAGCCCCTGTCGCCAACACTACATAATTAAACTCTTTATCGCCAAAAATAATACGGTAATCTTTAATTACCTGCTTGACTGATAGTGGCAAACGTTTTTCAACAGGCATCGTCTCCGGCAGATAGCGCATTGCTGCCAGCAAACTCACCCCGGAATACAGTGCCAGAAATATGAAAATTGCCTGCCAGTGAATACCCAGCAGCAAGCCCCCAATGATAGGTGCAACCGCCGGCGCAATACCAAACAACATCTGCACAGTGGCCATAACGCGCTGTGCTTGCGGACCAGAAAATAAGTCACGCACCATCGCCCTTGCCACAACATTGCCAGCGCCGCCGGATAATCCCTGTAATGCCCGGAAGAACCATAATGTTTCAATATTCGTTGCAAAAGCGCAACCTATTGAAGCAATGACAAATACACCTAAACCCCATTTAATTGCAGCAATACGCCCTATGGAGTCCGATATAGCACCGTGCCATAACGTCATCAACGCATAAGGTAATAAGTAAAAAGTGAGGCTTTGCTGTAGTTGCAAAGATGAGGCATGCAGGTCACTTTCCAGCGCAGGAAACGCTGGCAGATAAGTATCGATAGCAAAAGGTGCTAATGCTGCCAAACTTGCAAGCACAACAGAAAAAAGCAGGGTTGATGATTTTTGCATTTAACCTTAACAAACTGAAGTATTTCAACCCACAGCTTTACAATTTATACAATGATATTCAAACCTTGCTCAGTCTGATTAATGCTCTTTATAACAGAATCTGACTCATGAAGTGCTAATAAATTAATACCCATTTGATACGTTCTATAGCCATTTTGAGCTAAAAAATCGCTAACAGCTTTAGCATCAGTTTTGATGATCTCGATAATTAAAATAGGTTTGCTACGCGCAATGGTTGCTTTTGCCCCAATCAGCACATCAACTTCCATGCCTTCCACATCTATCTTTATTAAATCTACACGCTGCCAGGCAAATGCATCTATGTGTCTAAGCTGGACAGACTGCATATTAGCGTCTGAGTAATCAATATTTTGTCCAATAAACTCATTGCGATCACTTCGTTTCAGCTCCAGACTGCCAAAACTTGCCGGAACCAAAGAATTAGCTACAGGAATTCTAATTTCCCCTTCTTCCTGACCTATTGCTGCATGATAAACGGTGGCATTAAGACAATTATTGATTGCAACATTTCCAGCCAGTGCATAATACACTCGCTCCTGAGCCTCAAAACCATGCACATAGCCCCAGCCATGCATATGCTTTGCCCACTCAATTGTATGTACACCAACATTTGCACCACAATCAATGGCTACAACACCATCCCCATATGCACGCCTGCGCAAGGTTAGCAGTGCCAATGCAAAATTGACTTCTTCAGGGTCAAAACAAGAGTTGTTTAATATTTGATAGCCAACTCCATATCCGCGATTTTGATCTACCATTCGGTAGTCGTTACGGTTAACAATCATAGTACCGTGATTGCTGGATACCAAAACAAATGCTATCGGACGCTTAGTAGCCACGATTACTCCTTAAATTACGGTAAGGCATGAAACGCATCCGTCAACTCCTTAAGTTCACCTGAGATAATCTTTTTCGAGTTCTTATCGTTGCGAAACAAAATAGGCTGCGCTGCAATCACCGGGTTTTTCGCATCTTCAATCGCTTTTTCAATCAGGTGATGATGCGGTGACTTGCTACATACCGGATCTGCGGCTTCAGCATCACCTGTCAGCAGAAATGATTGACAACGGCAACCGCCAAGGTCCTTTTCTTTCTCATCACAGCTGCGGCATGGTTCTTTCATCCAGCTATCACCGCGGTATTTATTAAAGGCCGGTGAATCCTTCCAGCTCCAACCCAAGTCGTTATCTTTAACATTCGGAAACTTCATGTTTGGCAATACACGGGCTGAATGGCATGGTAGCACATCACCATTAGCCGTCACAATCATGAATACTTCACCCCAGCCGTTCATACATTTTTTTGGACGGTCATTAAAGTAATCCGGCACAACATAAAATATTTTCATCTTGGTGCCAGTTGCACGGAATTCATTTGTCACGGCTTCTGCACGTTCAAGCTGCTCTCGTGTTGGCATCAGTTGGCTACGGTTAACCAACGACCATCCATAATATTGGTTATTCGCCAGTTCGATATAGTCCGCGCCTAATGCTTCGGCCATTTCCAGAATTTCTTTCATATGATCGATGTTATAGCGGTGAATCACCACATTAAGCACCATTGGGTAGCCATGACTTTTAATCATGGCCGCCACTTTTTTCTTCAATTCAAAAGTTTTGGTATTGGTAATGAAGTTGTTAATCTCTTCAGTAATATCGTGCATTGACAACTGAATGTGATCCAAACCGCCATCTTTAAATGCCTGAATACGTTTTTCAGTTAAACCAACGCCTGAGGTAATCAGATTGCTGTAATAACCCAGTTTTTTGGCTTCCACCACGATATCTTCAATATCATCGCGCAGCAGCGGCTCACCGCCAGATATGCCCAGTTGAATCGCGCCAAGCTTCCTAGCATCGCGCAGCGTCTGAATCCATTGCTCGGTTGTCAGCTCATTTTGCGTATGTTTGTCATAATCGGTCGGGTTGTAACAAAATGCACAATGCAGCGGGCAGCGATATGTTACCTCAGCCAGCAACCACAAAGGCTGGGTCTGTGTAGCGCTAGCAGCTACACCGTTATTTACGGCTGCATGCACCGTCTTTTGTACTACTGATTCACCTAAAGAGGCTTGTGTCATTTTGTTACTCCTGAACGCTTTAAGGGGTTACCCCCTAACTTTCCTAAACTTTACGTAACCAACCTTTGCCTGTAGCAAGTTCGAACATGCCGATAATATCTTTCTCAATATCTTCGGCATCAGGAAATGTGGCCTTAAGATCAGCCACAATCTCCCCTACTGTTGCCTTACCATCCACGCGCTTTAGCACTTCACCAGCGCCGCCATGAAGTTTGACCATGCCTTCAGGAAAAAGTATCACATAACTATTCTGTGCTTCTTCCCACTGAAAACGATGATGATGGGCTAACGCGTAAACATCGGCATCTTGTATTTGAATATCCATAACTACTTTTCTTAACTAACGTTCATCACAGGTTGACGTAAGTAATCGCGGCCTTCAACTTTGATATCAGCACATTGCAACATAATCGCATCTGCCATCACCCACAATACGTCCAGTTTAAATTGCAGGATTTCTATCGCACGCTCCTGTAAGGCACGGCTTTGACCAAAGTAGTCCAGCGTTACCTGTAAACCTTGCTCAACATCACGACGCGCCTGTGTCAGGCGATTTTTAAAATACTGCATACCTTCCGGGTTGATCCATGGATACATATCAGGCCATGAATCGATACGCTGTTGATGGATATGTGGTGCAAATAGCTCAGTCAAACTAGAACATACTGACTCTTGCCATGGGCGTTGTTTTGCAAAGTTGATGTAAGCATCAACTGCAAATGTAGTGCCTGGCGCAACCAATTTAAGTGACATAATATCTTCACGGCTTAAACCAACGGCATGACCTAAATGAATCCATGCTTCAATACCGCCCTCACCGCCTTCATTAATGTGGCCACTACCATCATGGTCAAAAATACGCTGAATCCAGCCACGGCGGATTTCACGATCTTGGCAATTAGATAAAATCGCTGCATCTTTCATCGGAATCGCAATCTGATAGTAGTAACGGTTTGCCACCCAAGCCTGCATTTGCTGTTGCGTTAACTTGCCTTCGTACATCAACACATGAATAGGATGATAAATGTGATACCCCTTACCTTTTTCACGCAACTTAGCTTCAAACTCTTCTCTACTCCATGGTGCTAATTCTTGATTTGCCATTTTTATAATCCTTATAAAATAATATCCATACCGTCATACGCGACTTCGATTTTGTGTTCATTCAAAATCGCACGCTCGGCGGAATCTTCACGCAAAATTGGATTTGTATTGTTGATATGTATCAAAACTTTACGCACATCGCCGAATTTGTCTAAATCTTCGATCATGCCATTCTTTCCTGATTGAGGATTATGACCAATGCTGCGCGCAGTCTTGGTCATTAAACCTAGATCGATCATTTCAGTATCAGTCCAGAACGTACCGTCTACCATAATGCAATCTGCCTGATTCATAAGCTCAGGAAGATGTGGCTCTATTGACTCCAAGCCTGGTGAATACCAGCACTTTTTGCCTGTGCTAATTTCTTCAATCAGCACACCAATGGTGTCGCCAGGTTGAGGATTATTACGATGCGGCGAGTAAGGCGGTGCGGCACTTTTTAGTGCAACCGTGGTGAATTTAAGATTTGGTACATTGGGCATGGTAAAACTGGTTTTACCATCAATCGGCACGTTGTGATGATTGATGCCACAGTAATGGCCCAGTATATTCAGCGCCTGATTACCCGAGGTTAGATCACCATACACCATGTCAGTACAGTAAATTTCACGCTTCACTGTACCTTCACGCAACATATACAAACCAGTGGTATGGTCAATCTGCGCATCGATCAATACAATTGCCTGGATACCTGTATCACGTATTGCCCGATTTGGTTGTAGCGGAGCGAAATCCTGTATTTGTTGCAGCACATCTGGCGAGGCGTTAAATAACACCCAGTTAATGCCGTCACTGCTGACACAAATAGATGACTGTGTGCGCTTGGTCGCTTTAATCGTGCCTTTGCGTATTCCATTACAGTTAAAACAATTACAATTCCACTGTGGGAATCCACCACCGGCACCAGCGCCTAATACATGTATGTGCATATCGATCTACAATTCTTTAATAACGGTTATACAACTTCTGATTTCTATAAAAAAACCTATACTCTTGATTTGCAAGACAGTTTTTTTATAAAAAAAGGCTGTCTTGCGGCAGCCTTTTTTTGTAATTAACGTATACGCTAATTATTTGTTCATTACGTACATTGTTACTTCAAAGCCAAAACGCATTTCTGTAGCAGCTGGTTTAGTCCACATGATAATTTCCTTTTAATAGTTATTTAGTTGGTCTCGCTGTAACTGAATCGTCGCAACGTGAGAAGCATTGTGCGCTCTAATTACCATGGCCAACACCGCTAACTTACGGAATAACTACTAAGTAAATTCATGATGCAGACATCATAAAATCATTACTGCCAGACATAGGTATTATGTATTACTACCCGATTTCATGATTTCTTCGAGCGCAGATAAAAACTTGGCATTTTCAGAAAACAAACCGACACTCACTCTCAAATACTCAGGCATTTCATAATTGGCAACAGGCCGAACAATAATGCCTTTTTGCAACAGTTTTTGATTATAGCCTGCAGCATCGCCAACCTTCACACTGATAAAGTTTGCATAGGACGGAATGTACTCCAAACCAAGTTTATCAAATCCCTGTTTTAATTGTGCCATACCGGCCTGATTCAAAGCATAGGTACGCTCAACAAAATCATCGTCAGCAAGCGATGCTACTGCTGCCGCCTGAGCAATGCTGTTCACGTTAAAAGGCTGACGCACACGGTTCATCATATCGGCAATATCCGCATGACATAAACCAAAACCGATACGTAGCCCGGCCAAGCCATAAGCCTTGGATAGTGTACGTGAAATAATCAAGTTATGAAATTCTGGTAACCAGTTGATAGCTTCAGATTTCAGATCGCCTGGCAGATACTCATCATAGGCCTCATCCAGCACAACCAGTACACTTGCAGGCACCTGTTTCAAGAAAGTATATAACTCTTCTTTACCTAACAATGTGCCTGTAGGATTATTTGGATTAGCAATAAAAATCATGTGCGTGTTAGGTGTTATTGCCTTTAACATCGCATTTAAGTCGTGACCGTAATTTTTGGCCGGCACGACCACGCCAGTTGCACCCATCGCCTGTGTGACCAGCGGATAAACCGCAAAAGCATGCTGCGAGTGTATCGTTTCGCTATCATTCGTTAAATAAGCACGCGCAGCAAGTTCCAGAATATCGTTAGAGCCGTTACCGAACACGATCTGGTTATGTGCAACATTGAATTTCTTGCTCACCGCATCACGTAACGCAAAACTATTACCATCGGGGTAACGCGCGATATCAAGAATCGCCTCCTGTATCGCATACTCAGCTTTAGGGCTGATACCGAGTGGATTCTCATTTGAAGCCAGCTTGACGATATCCTCCACTTGCAAGCCCATTTCGCGGGCAAGTTCAGTGATAGGTTTACCACCTTGATACGGCGCGATTTCACGAATATAGGCTGGTGCTTGAATAGTCATTTTTGAACAGTAAATAATTAGATTGTTAAGCTTGAAGGGCTATTGAGACTTTAAATGATTGCAACTGGATATGACCCCAAGTGCTTCAGGTACGAGGCACGGGTTTCAATCTCTTTGACTGCCGCCGTCACTTTTGCATCCTGCTGATGACCTTCAATATCAACGTAGAATACATATTCCCACATACCGACTTTTGAAGGCCTGGACTCCAGCTTAGTCATACTTACCCCATACTCAGCCAATGGTGCCAGCAGGCCAAGAATCGCCCCGGGCTGGTTTTTAGTAGCCATCACCAATGAAGTCTTGTCTTTACCCGATGGTGCAACATCATGCGTTGCAATCACTAGAAAGCGCGTAGTGTTTTTAGGATCGTCTTCTATATTCTCTGCGAGTACATTCAAGTTAAACAGTTCTGCTGCACGCTTGCTGGCAATCGCCGCAACCGGTGTATTTTCGGTAGTTACCAGATCATGTGCCATTTGCGCTGCCAGTGCGTTACTTACCACAGCTTCTCGCGTTACATTTGGAACAACTCTATTAAGCCATTCATGACATTGCGATAACGATTGGGCATGCGAGAATATATGTGTGATTTTTTTTATGTCGGTTTGCGCAGAAAGCAGGCAGTGATGCACAGGAATGGTGACTTCACCACAAATCTTCAGCGGGCTACTTAACAGCAGATCCAGCGTCAGGCCTACCGCACCTTCATTCGAGTTCTCTACCGGGACAATACCGTAATCCGCCTGCCCTGCTTCTACGGTGCGGAACACCTCATCAATCGAGCCGCAAACCACTGCGCCTCTGCCAAAACCAAACTGTTTAAGTGCAGCTTCCTCGCTATATGTACCCAATGGCCCTAGAAAAGCCACCGTCAATTCTTTTTCCAGCGCACGGCAATTGGACATAATACTGCGGAATATATTGGTAACCGCTTCTGCTGATAATGGGCCGGCATTAAGCTCGGACAAACGTCTTAATACCTGAGCTTCACGTTCAGGGCGATAAATAACACCATCGTCCTTTAACTCACCAATATGACGGGCATAACTTGCCCTGTCGTTTACGAGCTTGAGTATCTGCTCATCAATCGCATCAATCTGATCGCGGTATTGCTTTAACTTATTAGATGATTGTAAGTCGGACATTAGTGTGCGCTTTCAAAAGCTTTCATGTAGCTGACCAATGCCTGTACGCCCTCAATTGGCATCGCATTATAAATAGATGCACGCATGCCACCTACCATGCGGTGGCCTTTTAATTGCAATAGGCCGTTAGCCTCTGCGCCTTTCAAAAACGCATCGTTCAGTGATTCATCTTTAAGGAAAAAAGGAATATTCATGCGTGAGCGGTTATCAATAGCCACCTTATTCACATAAAAATCGGTACTGTCGATATAGTCGTAAAGCAAGTTTGCTTTTGCAATATTTACTTTCTCAATCGCAGCAACACCACCCTGCTCCAGCAGCCACTCAAACACCAGACCTGCAATGTAAATACTATAAGTTGGCGGCGTATTAATCATGGACTGATTTTCAGCCTGAGTTTTCCAGTTGAATACCGCAGGTGTCAGCGGCGATGCCTTACCCAGCAAATCTTCACGCACAATCACGATACACAAGCCTGCCGGACCGATATTTTTTTGCGCGCCACCGTAAATTACGCCATATTTGCTTACATCAATCGGTCTGGAAAGGATGTGAGATGACATATCGGCCACAATAGGCACACCACCGGAATCAGGCAGACCATCGAACTCAACACCATTGATAGTTTCATTGGTGCAGATATGCAGGTATTGTGCATTTTTATTCAATTTCCAGCTGGCGTATGCAGGCACATGCGTGAATTTATCCGCTTCACTGCTGGCTACTACGTTGATTTTTCCATAAGCGCCGGCGTCTTCCACACTGCGCTTAGACCAAGCACCGGTCACCACATAATCAGCCTCGCCGCCATTAAGCAGATTCATCGGAATCACTGCATTCTCGGCAATCGCCCCGCCTTGCAGAAACAACACCTTGTAGTTCTGCGGAATATCCAGCAAAATGCGCAAATCAGCTTCAGTTTTAGCCAGAATACCGGTGAACTCCTTACCGCGATGCGACATTTCCATCACACTCATGCCGGAACCATGCCAATCCAGCATCTCTGCCTGAGCACGCTCAAGAACCGGCTTTGGCAATACAGCAGGACCCGCCGAGAAATTATAAATTTGTGTCATTTATTACTTAAACCTTATTTTTAATTACAGATAACTCAAGAAGCCAAAAATCAGGACGATTAAAAATCACTTATTCGTCTTGCTGGCCAGTAGCATCTTCAGCAGTTTCTCCGACAACGTCTACAGCGCTATCTTCTACAATCTCGTCATCGTCTGTTTCAACAATTTTCTCTATACCTGAGAGCTTCTCGCCTTCACCAAGGTTAATCAACGTTACACCTTGTGTTGCGCGGCCAAGCTCACGGATTTCTTTCACACGTGTACGAATCAACACACCACCAGTAGTAATCAGCATGATTTCATCTTCATCATTCACGAGTTTAGCTGCAACTACCAGGCCATTACGCTCACTTATCGCAATCGCTTTAACACCTTGCGTGCCACGGCCGGAATGACGGAAATCAGCCAGCACAGTACGTTTGCCATAACCGTTTTCGGTGGCAACCAACACGGTTTGCTGATCATTTTCAGCAATCAGCAATGACAGAACCTGCTGATCAGCAGCCAGCTTCATGCCACGTACGCCGCGTGTTGCGCGACCCATTTCACGGACTTCTTCTTCGTCGAACCAAACCGCTTTGCCGCCATTGGAAACCAGAATAATGTCATCATTACCATTGGTTATTTCCGCACCAATCAAATAATCACCTTCATCAAGGTTAATCGCAATAATGCCTGATTTACGCGGGTTAGCAAATTCGGTCAATGCAGTTTTCTTAACTGTACCTAACGAAGTAGCCATAAAAATAAAGCGGTTTTCATCAAATTCTCTCACTGAGAGAATGGCGTTTATTTTCTCGCCTTCTTCCAACGGGAACAGGTTAACGATAGGCTTACCACGACTTGTACGACTGCCTTGTGGCACTTCATAAACTTTCAGCCAGTACACACGGCCACGGCTTGAGAAACACAAGATGTAATCATGAGTATTCGCCACGAACATCTTATCGATAAAGTCATCTTCTTTAGTAGCAGCAGCCTGCTTGCCACGCCCACCGCGTCTTTGCGCACGATACTCATCCAATGGCTGTGACTTGATATAGCCGGTATGTGACAGTGTTACGACAACGTCCTGCGGCGTGATTAAGTCTTCCAGCGATAAATCCTGTGCGTTTGCTACGATTTCACTGCGGCGTTTGTCACCGAACTGCCGTCTAATCTCAGTCAATTCATCACTGATAATTGCGGTTACACGTGATGCGTTCGCCAAAATATCCAGCAAATCGGCAATCACATCCATCACTTCCTTGTATTCATTAACAATCTTGTCCTGCTCAAGGCCGGTCAAGCGTTGCAAACGCATTTGCAGAATTTCCTGCGCCTGCACTTCACTTAGCTTGTAGCCATTTGGCGTTAAACCAAAGTCAACAGTCAAGCCATCCGGACGTGCGGCTTCCATCGCAGCACGTTTTAACATCTCTTCAACGACTGTGGAATGCCATGCTTTAGCCATCAAGTCTTTTTTAGCTTCTGGCGGTGTTGGTGCGGCTTTGATGATAGCAATCATCTCATCCACGTTTGCCAGCGCTACAGCCAAACCTTCCAGCACATGGCCGCGTTCGCGCGCTTTACGCAATTCAAACACAGTACGGCGTGTAACGACTTCACGGCGATGGCGTAAGAATGCCTCCAGCATCTGCTTCAGGTTCAGCAAGCGAGGCTGACCATCCAGCAAGGCCACCATATTCATACCAAATGTGTCTTGCAGTTGCGTTTGTTTGTACAGGTTGTTTAGCACCACTTCAGGCACTTCGCCACGTTTCAATTCGATTACTACGCGCATACCTGATTTGTCGGATTCATCACGCAAGTCAGAAATGCCTTCAATTTTTTTGTCGTTAACAAGCTCGGCAATTTTCTCGATCAGTGTTTTCTTGTTAACCTGATAGGGCAACTCGTCAATAATAATGGACTGGCGACCACCTTTATCCATATCTTCAAAGTGCGTGCGTCCACGCATGACCACACGGCCACGACCGGTGCGGTAGCCTTCTTTAACGCCTACGGTACCGTAAATAATACCGGCTGTTGGAAAGTCTGGCGCTGGTACCAATTCAATCAACTCATCAACCGTTGTTTCAGGGTTTTTAAGCAGCGCAAAACAGGCATCCAACACTTCGTTAATGTTATGCGGTGGAATATTGGTCGCCATACCTACCGCGATACCTGAGCTACCATTAATCAGCAGGTTAGGAATGCGTGCCGGCATAATAAGCGGCTCGTGCTCAGAACCATCATAGTTAGGGCCGAAATCTACAGTTTCCTTGTCAATATCTGCCAACAGTTCGTGCGCGATTTTCGCCATGCGAATTTCGGTGTAACGCATCGCCGCCGCATTGTCGCCATCTACAGAACCAAAGTTACCCTGACCATCCACCAGCATATAGCGCAATGAGAAATCCTGCGCCATACGCACGATAGTGTCATAAACAGCAGTATCGCCATGAGGGTGGTATTTACCGATTACGTCGCCGACAATACGTGCAGACTTTTTGTAAGGCTTATTGTAATCATTAGATAACTCATGCATCGCAAATAAAACGCGGCGATGTACCGGTTTTAAACCGTCACGCACATCAGGTAATGCACGACCTACAATTACGCTCATCGCATAATCAAGGTAAGACCGACGCATTTCATCTTCTAAACTAATCGGTAGGGTTTCTTTAGCGAATTGATCCATATTTCGACTGACTTTTAATGGTTTTTATATGACGCAAATTTTAGCATGATTAGCGCGTAAATTAACGGTTTTGACCATACTTTTAGCATTGTTTATCGCGTAAAAAAAACAGGGTAAATTTACCCTGTTTTTTTAATTTACAACAACTCGATTAACCAGCTGATAATCACCTGAATACTCAAGTATTCCTGTCAGTAATTGCGCTATTTTGTAAGCAAGGTCAAATCCGCCTTCAAATCTTCGACATGCTCCAAACCAACCGCAATTCTCACCAAGCCATCACTAATGCCTGCTGCCGCACGCGCTTCTGGCGTCACACGGCTATGTGTTGTAGAAGCAGGATGCGTAATGGTGCTTTTTGCATCGCCCAGATTTGCCGTTATGGAAATCAGCTGTGTAGCATCAATCAGTGCCCAGGCAGCTTGCTGTGGCGCTTGCCCTGCTTGGGGCTTCACCTCAAACGTTACTATGCCGCCACCGCTACTTTGCTGGCGCATTGCCAGCGCATGTTGTGGATGTGACGCCAGACCAGGATAATGTACACGAGATACTTGCGGCTGAGCTTCCAGCCACGTTGCCAGTGCCAAAGCATTTTTGGCATGCGCTTCCATACGCACATACAGCGTCTCTAACCCCTTCAGGAATACCCAGGCATTAAATGCACTCATCGTGACACCTGCCGTACGCAGAAAGCCATACACCGGCTCCATCAACACCTTGGACCCCAATACTGCACCACCCAAGCAACGCCCCTGACCATCAATGTATTTGGTCGCGGAATGAATCACAATATCCGCACCTAGCGACAATGGCCGCTGGATTGCCGGTGTGCAGAAGCAGTTATCAACCACCAGATGCGCGCCTGCTGAGTGGGCAATATCAGCAAGTACCTGAATATCGCACACCTCAGTCATTGGGTTGGAAGGTGTTTCCACAAAAAACAGCTTGGTTTTTTCTGTGACTGCCGCCTGCCACTCATTGGGATCGGTGAGAGAAACAAACGTTACATGCAAACCCCAGCGCTTAAGAATATTGCCGAACAACTGCACGCTGGTGCCAAAGATACTACGCGATGCCACCACATGGTCACCGGCCGAACACAGACCCATTACGCAGGCCAGAATTGCTGACATGCCGCTTGATGTTGCAACACACTGCTCAGCTCCTTCAAGCGCCGCCAGTTTATTCTGAAACATGGTCACAGTCGGGTTGGTAAAGCGGGAATAAATGTTGCCTGGCTCAGTGCCGCCAAAACGGGCCGCAGCCTGCGCCGCACTTTCAAACCTAAAACTGGAATTCAGAAACAGCGCTTCTGAATTCTCTCCATACTCCGTAGTCTCGCTACCGGCACGTACACTCAATGTTTCCGGATGATATTGTATTTTGCTCATGTTATTCTTCTCGATATATCTGAATAATAAAAAACCCGTTAAAGCACTAAGCTAAAACGGGTTTTTTTTTACTCGCTTTAGCTGTATTTATAATGCGCCCGCAAGCTGAGTGTGGCCTTGATTAATATTGGCAAACTCAAATCAGCGCAATTTCATGTTAGTACTATGCTAAAACCGAGTCAAGTGTTAGCGACATAAATAATAACCATAAATAATAAAAGTTAAGCTCGTTCTTCGGCTTCCAGCTCGTTAGTATTAATCAAGTTCAAATCCAGCTGTGTGATTGAATTTACCGGCTTTTGGCTTTTCTTGCCATCAGCCCGCGCAGCTTCAATCTTAGCCAGATAAGCCTCGCTTATATCACCCGTGACATATTTGCCATCAAAGCATGAGCAATCAAACGCCCTGATATTTGGGTTTCTTAATTTAACGTCCGCAATTAGAGCATCGAGATCCTGATAAATCAGCGCATCCGCACCAATCTCTTTACAGATTTCTTCATCAGTACGACCTGTTGCAAGCAGTTCATCACGGCTAGGCATATCAATGCCATACACATTAGGAAAACGTACCGGAGGTGCTGCAGAAGCAAAGTAAACTTTATTAGCGCCGGCATCACGTGCCATTTGCACAATCTGCTGCGAAGTCGTTCCACGCACGATAGAATCATCTACCAGCAACACATTCTTGCCTTTAAATTCGATACCGATCGGATTCAATTTCTGGCGCACTGATTTTTTTCTTAACGCCTGACCAGGCATAATAAAAGTACGGCCGATGTAACGATTCTTAATAAAACCCTCACGATAATCCAAACCTAAAGCCAGACCAACCTGCAATGCGCTTGGGCGGCTGGTATCTGGAATCGGTATCACCACGTCAATTTTTTTATCTGACCACTCGCGTTTGATTTTATCGGCTAGACTTTTGCCCATATCCAAACGTGTTTGATACACAGACACACCATCAATCACAGAGTCTGGACGCGCTAGGTAAACATATTCAAAGATACATGGGTTCAATTTTGCATCTTCAGCACATTGGCGTGAATAGAAGTTGCCGTCCATGTCAATAAATACAGCCTCACCCGGCTCCACGTCACGTACCACCTGAAAACCCAGCACATCCATTGCAACACTTTCAGAGGCAACCATATACTCAGTGCCTTTTTCAGTTTCACTCTTACCTATCACTAACGGGCGAATGCCATTAGGATCGCGGAAGGCCAGTAAACCAAAATTTGCAATCATCGCCACTACAGCATAAGCGCCCTTGCAACGCTTATGTACAGCGGCCACTGCATCAAATGCCATATCGGTATTCAGCACAGCATTACGAGATGTTTTTTCAATCTCATGCGCCAGCACATTGAGCAAAACTTCAGAATCGGAATTGGTATTGATATGACGCAGATCCTGGCGGAACATTTCTGACTTCAACTGTTCGGAATTGGTCAGGTTGCCGTTATGCCCCAGTACAATACCGAATGGTGAATTAACATAGAACGGCTGCGCCTCAGCTGCATTAGAAGAGCCTGCTGTAGGATAACGCACGTGGGCAATACCGGCATTGCCGGTCAAATTACGCATATGGCGAGTCTGAAATACATCCTTCACCAAGCCATTATTTTTATGCATAAAAAATGTATTGCCATCACAGGTTACGATGCCTGCGGCATCTTGCCCCCTATGCTGCAATACCAGCAAACCATCGTACAACAACTGGTTTACTGGATTTTTACCTACTATGCCTATAATTCCACACATGTATTGAACCTTAACTGATAAATTGCGTATTTAAAATATAAATTCTTAGTCGTATCTAACATGCTTGGCTATCCCTTCAGGTAGCCAAGGCAGCATACTGATAACCAACGCCTCAATCGGCGAGCTGAACATCGCATTTTTCCATCTTGCATCTTTAGGCAGTTCAGTCAGTCCGGCTAAAAACACCAGTATGCAAACGATCAATAATCCTCTAAACACGCCAAAGAAAGCGCCTAACAATCGATTGAGCCATCCCAGGCCAATTTTTTTGAAGATTGCAGAAATTGCTATTGCAAGCAAAGTTGCAACTAAAAGCGTTGCTAAAAAAAGCACTAAAAAAGCAGCAAGTACGCGTAATGACTCTGTAGGAATATCCATAGGCATCAAGGGTACCAGCTGGCTGGTATAAGTTCTGCCCACATAAAATGCTGCCACCCAACCAAGAATCGACAGCACCTCCTTGACCATACCGCGCATCACGCTAAATATGACTGACAATCCTATGATTGTTAGTACTGCATAATCAAAAACCGTCATCGTTGTTTATCTCAATCGCGCTTGACTAACATAATGAGGCTCATATTTAAGCCCACACATTCCAACACCTTATTCATTACCAATAACAATACCGGACAAGCCAATTTCTTTTAACTTGGCTAGTGCGGCAACAGCATCCTGACGTGAACCATAGCTGCCTGCTTTCAGGCGTATGCTTTCACCTTTTGGCGTTTTTACTTTTTCTGTATGCGTACTGAAACCGGCTTGTTTCAGTTGATCCTGCAGGCGTTTAACGTTGGCCGCATCTGAATAAACACCCACTTGGACTGTAAATGACTCTTTTTGCCTGATAGATGTTTTAGTGTCAGGTTTATTTGTTTCTGCAGTTTTTTCTTCAACTTTCTTTTCGGTCTGAACAACCGGTGCTGCATCGTTTGCCAGCTTGTTATCAACTATTTTTACTGCAACCGTTTCTGCCGTAGGCTTTTTGGTATCTGTGTCTTTTACATCGGTGCCATCTTTTACATCGGTGCCAAGTTCAGTTTCACTTACTGCTTCAGCAGCAACTTCATGCTGCTCCACTGGTGATTCAACTGCAGCAGTTTTAAAGGTGGGTTCAGGCGTAGCATTGGCAACTACAGGCATGGTGATTTTGATTGGTTCCTGCTGTGATAAAGCTGCACGATCCTGCAGCACTTGGGGCAGCACAATTACCATCAGCAGCACAAGCGCTATTGCACCTACAAGGCGGCGGCGCGCCCTCTTCTTCAGCGTCAGCTCCTGCTCATTCGGTAAATCAGGTGGCATTACTGCTTCCTTCAAAAATGGATATCTGAATGTTCGTTTAGGTACTGCATTACATTTGAAACGGTAAAGAAGGAACCAAACACGATTATTTTATCATTTTCGTTTCTATCAATACAGACTTCTGTATCAACACATGCCTGTTTATAGGCATCCGCTGCTGCTGCAAATATCTTGATTTTCGCTTGTGGCACTAACTGCAGAATTACATTAACCAGTTCGCTTGCTGGCGCACTGCGTATATGGTCAATATCCGCCACATACCAGAAATCAATCTCATCTTTTACTGCCTCAACCACACCTCGAATATCTTTATCAGCAAGCATTGCAAACACCGCGATAGTTTTACCCGGCTTTACTGCATTTGTATGTTGAACCTTTACGCTAAGTGCATTCAGGTTTTTTGCGAGTGCTTGTGCCGCGTGCGGATTATGTGCTACATCCAGAATTAACCAAGGTGATCGAGAAACTGTCTGAAAGCGGCCAGCCAGCTTAACTTCAGTCATCGCTGCTGCAATTGCCTGCGTACTAACAGGCAAAACATCCTGCAATGACTCTACCGCAGCAACCACACATGATGCATTCATCAACTGATATTCGCCCTCCAAGGCTGGCAGTGGTAGCGTATGTAAGATTTTTGCATTTTCCAGATAATGCCAGCCAGATGCAAAAGGCTCATACCCGAATTCATGCTGAATACGCCTAAAGTCTGCACCAACTTTATGTGCATAAGAAATTAAACTTTGGGGAGGGTTCAAATCACCACAGATAGCTGGAACCGATGCACGATATACACCGGCTTTTTCCACACCTATACTCTCACGGCTATCTCCCAGAAACTCCTGATGATCAATATCGACACTGGTGACAATAGCGCAATCAGGTTCAAATGCATTCACCGCATCCAAGCGGCCACCAAGCCCTATCTCCAGAATTGCAACATCGATCTTCGCTTGTGCAAAATGCCACACTGCTGCTAGCGTACCAACTTCAAAATAGGTAAGCGCAATCTCGTTATCTTTTGCATCAAGACCCAACCGGGCCTGTTCTACTGCAGCAAAAGCATTACAGAGTTCCGCATCGCTTGCTTCATTACCGTTAACACGCACACGTTCGTTGTAGCGCAGCAGATGCGGGGATGTGTAACAACCAACCTGATAGCCAGCCTGTTTGTAAAGCTGCGCCAGCATTGCGCATGTGGAGCCTTTACCGTTAGTACCTGCAACCGTGATGATTTTAAAATTTGGCTTTAACGACAGCCGCGCTATGACCTGTTTGACGCGGTCCAACCCCATGGCGATTGACTTGGGGTGGAGCTGTTCGATATGACTTAGCCATGCAGCCAGGTCTCTGTGTACCAAATTGGGTGACAAGTCTTTAGACATGCAAAAAGATCTCAGGCCTCACAGAAACTTCCAAAATAAACACCTCAAAAACAAGATTTACTTCCAGCATGCGTCAATCAAATTAGGCCGCGGCAGGTAAACGCATCAAATTAGCCAGCAGTGAAGCAAGCCTGTTACGCATCTCACGACGATCAACAATAAGATCAATTGCACCATGCTCCAATAAGAACTCGGCACGCTGGAAGCCATCTGGCAGGGTTTCACGCACGGTCTGCTCAATCACACGTGGGCCAGCAAAACCGATCAGCGCCTGTGGTTCAGCTACGATAACGTCACCTAACATGGCAAAACTCGCTGATACGCCGCCCATAGTTGGGTCAGTCAATACTGAAATGAACGGTAGTCCTGCATTGCTTAATTGCGTGAGTGCTGCGCTGGTTTTCGCCATTTGCATCAGTGATAACAAACCTTCCTGCATACGCGCACCGCCACTGGCGGCTATACAGACAAATGCCATCTTGTTATCAATAGCGGTCTGCACACCGCGTACAAAGCGCTCACCTACTACCGAGCCCATTGAACCGCCCATGTATTTAAATTCAAAAGCAGCAGCAACTACAGGAACACCTTTGATTGCACCCTGAATTACGATCAAGGCATCTTTTTCATTCACGGCTTTTTGTGACTCTTTAATACGCTCAGCATAACTTTTGCTATCTTTGAATTTCAGTGGATCGATTGGCTGCACATTCGCACCAATTTCGAACTGACCTTCAGCATCCAGCAACTGCACCAGACGCGCACGTGCGCCGATACGGTTGTGATAACTACATTTTGGACAGACTTCAGAATTATCTTCCAGATCCTTACGATAAAGCACTGACTGACAGGACGGACACTTAATCCACAAACCTTCAGGAACAGTTTTTTTATCCGTACCTACAACACGCTTAATCTTTTGCGGTAATTTATTTAACCAGCCCATTGTGTATCCTCTATTTTTTAGCAGCATCAACCGCTGTTTTTAATTCAGTCATCAGAGTAGCGACGTTGTCCAATAAGTTATCGTCATTAGATGCCTCAATTGTCTGCACCATACGACTACCTACCACTACCGCATCTGCAATCGCAGCAGTCGCTTTTGCCGTTGCCGCATCACGAATACCAAAACCCACGCCTACTGGCAAATCGGTTTGCTCACGAATTGAAGCAACGCGTTGCGAAACTTCTTCAATATTTAAATTAGCTGCCCCAGTCACACCTTTAAGTGAAACATAGTAAACAAAACCACTAGCCTGATTAACAATCAACTCTACGCGTTTAGGTTCAGTGGTTGGTGACAATAAAAATACTGGATCAATATCACGAGCACGCAACTCTTTAACAAAGCCACCGCACTCCTCAGGCGGATAATCCACAGTAATTACACCATCAACGTCTGCGGCTTTAGCACGATCTGCGAACATGGTTGCACCGATGGCCTCGATCGGGTTGGCATAACCCATTAAGATAATCGGTGTCTTCTGATCGGTTTGGCGAAAGGTTTTTACCATATCAAGCACAGCAGTCAAACCTACCTTATGCACCAGTGCGCGTTCACTCGCACGCTGAATCACAGGGCCATCGGCCATTGGGTCAGAGAAAGGCACCCCCAGCTCAATCATATCCGCACCGTTTTTAACCAGTGTATGCATTAGATTAACGGTATGTTTTGGATGTGGATCGCCTGCGGTAATGTAAGGGATTAAAGCGGTTTTACCTTGCTGTTTTAAGGTAGCAAAAGTTGATTGAATACGTGACATAGTTAATTTTTATATCGTTCTGATTTTATAGGATTAATTTATAAAGTGATGTTTGCAAGCTTGGCTACGGTGTTGATGTCTTTATCACCGCGACCCGACAAATTAACCAGGACAATTTGATCTTTGCTCATGGTTTTCGCCAACTTCTCTGCATAAGCCAAAGCATGGCTTGATTCCAGCGCCGGAATAATACCTTCAGTACGACACAAATTATGGAAAGCTGCCATAGCTTCATCGTCCGTGATTGCAACATATTCGGCACGTTTAATATCCTTTAGCCAGGCATGCTCAGGACCTACGCCCGGATAATCCAGACCAGCAGAAACAGAGTGCGTTTCAATAATCTGGCCATCCGCATCCTGCATCAGATAGGTACGGTTGCCATGCAATACGCCAACTGGGCTATTCGCCGTCAAAGGTGCAGCGTGCATACCAGTTTCAAGACCATGACCCGCAGCTTCAACACCAATCAAGCGCACATTCGGTACATCAATATATGGGTAGAAAATACCCATCGCATTAGAACCGCCACCCACACAAGCAACAACGGCATCTGGCTGGCGACCTGCCATTTCCATCATTTGCACTTTGGCTTCATCGCCAATTACCGCCTGAAAGTCACGCACCATCATCGGATATGGGTGCGGACCCGCTACAGTACCAATAATGTAGAAAGTATTATGCACATTAGTTACCCAGTCGCGCATCGCCTCGTTCAGCGCGTCTTTCAGCGTTTTGGAACCGCTTTCAACCGGCACTACAGTAGCGCCCAGCAGCTTCATTCTAAACACGTTCGGCGCCTGACGCTTTACGTCCTCACTACCCATATAAACTACACACTCAAGGCCCAAACGAGCGGCAATCGTGGCAGTTGCCACGCCGTGCTGGCCAGCCCCGGTTTCAGCAATCACGCGCGGTTTACCCATACGCTTAGCCAGTAATGCCTGACCAATAGTGTTGTTAATTTTATGCGCGCCGGTATGGTTCAGGTCTTCGCGCTTAAGATATATCTGTGCGCCGCCAACTTTATCTGACAAACGTTTAGCATGATAAATCGGGCTGGGACGACCCACAAAGTGTTTCAAATCATAATGATATTCAGCCAGAAACTCAGGATCATGACGATATTTCTCGTACATGACTCGCAACTCTTCAAGCGCTTCAACCAAAGTTTCTGCTACAAACGTTCCACCATATTGTCCAAAATGCCCACGTGCATCCGGCATGTCATATAACTGCATTATTCACTCTCCAAAAAACCAGTGCGTTCAGACCTACTGTTGTATATAAACCTGCTGCATAAATGCAGCGATTTTTGCTGCATCCTTTATCCCTTTTGATGTTTCCACACCACCGCTTACATCTACCGCGTATGGTTTAACCTGACTGATTGCCTGTGCGACATTCTGTGCATTCAAACCACCGGCCAATATGACTGGTTTGTCCAGTGCTGCAGGTATAAGGTTCCAATCAAACACATGACCAGTACCGCCAGCAACACCATCGGTAAAGGTATCAAGCAATAACGCTTTTGATGCAGAAAAATCTTTCGCACATTGTACCAAATTTGTATCGGACTTAACGCGTATTGCCTTGATAAATGGCAGACCGTAACTTGCACACTCTTCTGGGAGTTCATCGCCGTGAAACTGCAACAAATCCAATTTCACCTGAAAAATGACATTGCGGACAAAATCAGCTTCTGCATTTACAAATAGACCAACCACACTAACAAAAGCCGGAACTCTACTGGCAATTTCAATCGCCTGTTCTATCTGCACATTACGCGGGCTTGGCTTATAAAAAACCAAGCCTATGGCATCAGCGCCATTCTCCACCGCGCATAAGGCATCTTCAATACGCGTAATACCGCAAATCTTGACTCTTACTCTCAATCCATCATTCCCGTCTTATAGCCTTCCACTCAAGGCAAAATAGATGTTCATTGTAACGCTAAATGAGTACATGCAATCCTTCTGTTGAGTTTATCGGCAAACTCCATTTTTCATCGTAGCCCACGCCAGTCAGATACAGTCCATTAGGTGAAAACGTTGGTGGTGACAGTGTCCGGTCGCGTTTCTGCAGCAATTCCTTGATATAACCGGGTGGATATGCACCCTTACCCACATAAATAAGCGCTCCTACCATGTTTCTTACCTGATGCTGTAAAAAAGCATTTGCAGAAAAAGAGAATACAAAATAGCGTCCAGACACCTGCACTTCTGCCTGTGTCATATGTCTGATTGGTGATTTAGCCTGGCACTCTGAAGCGCGGAAAGCGCTGAAATCATGTTCACCTACTAAATAACCTGCAGCTTCTTTCATAGCAAAGAAATCTAGTGGCAGGTGGAACCAGCCGGCTTTAGTTGCCATTAATGCAGAGGCAACTGGTGCGTTATACAGCAAATACTGATAACTGCGGCTAAATGCTGAAAAGCGTGCGTGAAAACACTCGTCAACCACATGCGCCCATTCCACTCTTACAGTTTCAGGTAGATTTGCATTCACACCGCGCACCCAAGCTGATAGGGGCCGCTCGGCATCAGTCTCGAAGTGTACGACCTGGCTGAGCGCGTGTACGCCAGTATCGGTGCGGCCTGCAGCATGCACTCTGACAGAGTGTTGTGCAATAGCCGAAAGTGCAGATTCCAAGGCATCCTGTATACCACAGACCGAAGGCTGGCTTTGCCAACCACAAAACTTTGAGCCATCGTAAGATAGTCCTAACGCGACCCTCATACAAAACCTCGATAAACCATAAATATTAGCAATATAGCCAGCAACAGCATCAGCAACTTATCAATCATGTTGAATGGCAATTTCTGGAATATAACCACCCCACCCTGCGGCATACTCTCCACGTTTG
>Ga0208756_100147_pt1 | contig 43952 bp, 46 predicted proteins | sample LakWasMe73_LOW10_2_FD_183901 | JGI IMG/M metagenome (GOLD analysis project Ga0208756, IMG submission 183901) | Freshwater sediment methanotrophic microbial communities from Lake Washington under simulated oxygen tension - Sediment Metagenome... | ecosystem: Environmental > Aquatic > Freshwater >... | reverse complement strand
TTTGCCCATTGGAGTGTATGCCCAGCTTATTAATTGAAAGAAGCATCTTGAAGAGCCGTATGAATCGAGAGGTTCACGTACGGTTCTGTGAGGAGCAGGGGGTGAAATTCCCCTTGCTTACTCGACTGTATGCCGTAAAAATCAAAGTTGCTCTTTGCACCAATTTAAAATAAATGGATAAAGCTCAACTACTTTTAAATCTTTATGTTCTTGTCTTATTCTTAAAAGAGCTTGGTCAAATTCCTTAAATTTTATGAATTTTCTTATGTTAGTCATTCGTGACTCTCTTTCATTAATTACTAAGTCTGCTGTTTCTTTGTCATAGTTGTCTGCAATGTATAAACAAAATACAGCCCAAGTCATATACTCATTAAATACAGAAATTGAGTTTTCATAGAAATCGCTACTATTACCCTTCTCTGTCCAAAGACTTCTTTTAGAAAAAATATTATCTATTTGCTTTCTGTATTTATTTGTCGCTGGATTTACATAGTTATGGTCTATTTCAGTAAACACAATTCCTGACATTAATGCTTCTTTTTGTTTTCCTGTTAATTTGTTGTCTTCATCAACTCTGTCAGTATTACAAATAAACATTGCAATTTGATTAAACCCTCCTTCGTCAGTAGAGGTATGATACCTTTGTGTACTATGTGAGCCGCCAATGAGAGGGGAGAAAACAATTTTGTATGAATTGAATTTCTCGTTTGGGAAATTTATTTCCAACCAAGACCACATTTTTTTGATTGGCAAAAGCTCACTCTGCCTTTTAATTTGTCCATCGTAAAAACTCAAATTGCTTTTATAGAACTGCTTAAAATTTGATTTTTTTGCAAAATCCTCCACAAATGGTTTTAATTTGCCAAATAAGCTACTATCGGCAAATTCATCTCCATAAACGTAATAGTAGGGCCCGTTAAACAGGAGTTGAGTGTTCTTTTCGTTTAATTTGGGATTATGAAAATTATAAGCAAAGCTATTCTCTCTGAAATCATAATATTTATTTGCATAAACACTATCAGGAAAATCTAATTCTCTGAAAATTTTGTGATTTAAGTAAGGCTTAAAATAAGACAGAACTCTTTTATAGTAGTCTCCTTTCAAATTCAAATCATTTGCTCTTTGTCCACTTGGTGAAAGTGTCCAAATTATGTTTGCTAATTCGTAAACAGGAGGGATTTCAAATATTACTTTTTGATTGTTTTGCTGAATGAATTGTTTGTCGAAAAAATTAGCTACTCCATTGAAATGAAAGCGAAGTGTTGTTTTTCCTTTTGGAGACTCAAAATTTACATAGATATTATGCTGATACGGGAATTTGTTATTGTAGTTTAACCTTAGTGAATCGTTATTAAAATAAATAGTGGCATAAGCATTGAGGTTCGCATCAAAACCTGGGCTTATTTTATTAGTTCTGCTTACTTTGAATGTGTCAAGCCCGGGATATTTCCAATATTTGATAACAAATAAATCGTTTTGACAAAATATTGTTTTTGGATACTTTTCTTCAACCGTCTGTCCAAAAGCAGTAGTTGTCAGCAAGTTTAAGGCTAAAAAAATATTTTTAATTTTTGTCATTACTTTGAAATTGTGGAGTGTCGCATTTTATGGCATACAACTTTTAAATATAATGCAAACACTTCAAAAAACATTCGTAAATCCACCACTACAAAGCAGATATACGCATTTGTTTTGCGTTTTTTAAGTATCTCAAAGTACGCCAATCCGTCCATCGCTATACTGGGAAAAATCCCGTATTTTACTCTTGAACGGGTGGGCAAAAAAGCCGCCATCGGACGCATTTTGTAACCAAAAACAGCAATGAGCAATGGCAGGCAACCGCAATGGGCGATGCCATCAATAACCAGCCATATTATGCGCAACCCTAATAAACCCACCTGTTGCCCCTACAGGGCAATGATTATCAATGATGGAACATGGTGCTACCAACCAACTGCCCCGATGGGGCAGGTTTGAAAATACTTTGTGGGGGTATTGATGCGAAGAACTATTACATTGCGTTCTCCTTCTAAAAATCAACCCAACAAGCAATCTGATCCTATTAAGTGCCCCATTGGGGCAACAGGTTGGTAGACACCCCCAAAGAAGGGAAGGAAGGCCCCCCGCGTGCCGTAGGTACGCCACCGTTTTTCAACGCTGAACGGGATGGAAAAAAGCCGCCAACAGGCCCATTTTTTAGCCAAAAACACAAATGAGCAATAATACAGTAATAATACAGTAATAATATAGTAATCCCACCATAACAATACACCTATAACGTACCTACCCCGTACCAACCAAACACCAACCCCTCCCCAACCATTCCACCCCGGGGAACCCATTTTAAGCCGGCCTCAATGAATTTTTAATCACTGCGTTTAATTGGCGTTTTTATGCCGCCAAGGGTGTTTTGCGACAAAAAGTATCTATGAGCAATAACGGAGCAGTTATGCTATAACAAACCCATACAATATACCTGCCTGGTACTAATCAAGTGGTCAGCTTTGAGAGGCAGCCGTGCCAAAAAAAAAGAAGAAACAACTGTATAGTTGGTTACCCACCCATAGGTGTTCGAAAGACCAACAATGGAGCATATTGCAATAAGAGAAAAACGAAGAAAAGAAGAATCTCCGCACTTTCTTAACCCTCTTTTTCTTTGTTTTTCTTATTGAACCCTTCTTGATTTATAGAAGTCTAAAGAAACCCATGAATCTGAACAGTCGGCAGGCTACTCTGTCGCGAAATTAATTCTTTCTAACACCTATGGTTACCCACCCTCTGTGCAAATCCGGTTCTCTGTGTTGAAAAACAAACTCATCCTTTGAAGTATTTTTTTCAACACAGAGAACGCGGAGGGGCTGAGGTTCACAGAGAGTGATAAATTAACCCCGCCAACGGACTATTCTACCTAATCCTAACTTCATCATTCAATATAGGCTTAGGTAGAATATGCGCAAATCTGTTTACAGATAGCGATTACGCTATTTACTTTTTTGTCTTGATACAAAAAAGTAACAAAAAAGATCAATCCCGCCTGGGCGGGATGAAAAAAAGCTAAAATTTACTGCATTACGCTAAAATGAACGAAGTCTAAAGCCGGACTTTAAAGCATCAATTGGACAAATGTGTCTTTCAACGCTTAGTCAAAGCCAGGCATCGTTCATTTCTTAACGCTTCATTCCGTAAATTTCTTAACGCTTTTTTTCAGAGGCCATTTTAAGAATCAATAGGAATGCTGTTCTGCGTTTATTCTACCTAATCCTACATTCAATATTCAGTATTCAACATTCAACATTCCTCAGTCTTCCTTATTGCCGGCAGAAAAGATCTGGTCTACCGCCCCGCCCAGCATTGGAAATTTATCTTTTACAAAACCGGCAATCGTTTCTATAGCCTTGGTTGCCTGCTCCTGGTTTAGTCCGGCTTCTTTCATTAATCTTTCTATCAGTTCGTTCATAGTAATAGTTTTGGGGGTGAAACGTATGGTTTGTGCATGCAATATTAACTGCTGCCAATAAAAAAGCGATAAGAAGTTATTCCCATCGCTATCTCTGATTAACACAGATTAAGTATGATTGGCTGATTATGTTGGAGATCAGGCTACTTTTAAAATACTGAGTTTGCTTTTGCTGAACATCTGCTCTGCGTAATCGAGTGTGATGTGCAGGTGTTTAACGGCTGTGCCGGGCAGTTCAAACATGGCATCTGTTAAAATGCTTTCGCAGATACTGCGTAAGCCTCTTGCTCCCAGTTTGTATTCCAGCGCCTTCTTTACCATAAAATCCAGTACGGCATCATCTATCTTCAGCTCAATACCTTCCAGTTCAAACAGACGGGTAAACTGTTTAATGAGTGAGTTCTTTGGTTCGGTAAGAATACTCCGCAAAGTTTCTGTATCTAACGGGTTTAAATGCGTAATTACCGGCAACCTGCCCAGTAGTTCAGGTATCAGTCCAAAACTTTTCAGGTCCTGCGCATTAATGAATTCTAACAGGTTTTTTCGCTGGTGTTCCTGTTCCTCTTTGTTTACACTAAAGCCAATAGCGTTGGTATTAACCCTGCGGGCGATTACTTTATCAATACCATCAAATGCTCCTCCACATATAAAAAGGATATTCTTGGTATCTACCTTGATCATTTTCTGCTCCGGATGTTTGCGTCCACCCTGGGGCGGTACCAGTACTTCAGTACCTTCCAGCATTTTCAGTAATCCCTGTTGCACACCTTCTCCGCTTACATCGCGGGTAATAGAAGGGTTATCTCCTTTGCGCGCGATCTTATCCAGTTCATCCACATATACAATACCTCTTTCTGCCGCAGTTACATCGTAATTGCAGTTTTGCAGTAAGCGGGTAAGCATGCTTTCCACATCTTCTCCTACATAGCCTGCCTCTGTAAATACGGTGGCATCTACAATGGCAAAGGGCACGTTTAATAAGCGGGCAATGGTTTTAGCCAATAAGGTTTTACCGGTTCCGGTTTCGCCAACCATGATGATGTTACTCTTCTCGATCTCAACATCATCGGGCTGCAGTTTATTATTGACCCTTTTGTAGTGATTATAAACGGCTACCGACAATACTCTTTTGGCATCATCCTGTCCAATCACATATTCATCAAGAAATTTTTTGATCTCTGCCGGGCGCCGCACATTCAGTTTAAAATTATTGGAGCTGTTGCTTCCTTCCTGTTTGGTGGTAAGTTCCTGGGCAATGATCTCCTGGGCATGTTCCACACAGTTCTCGCAGATATGACCATCCTGACCGGCAATAAGGATCTTAACCTCGTCGCGGTTGCGGCCACAGAAAGAACAATGTAATTGAGATGCTTTTGCCATAGTTGGTGTTTATGATCCACTTTAAAAGCCTGCCTGTTAGACAGCTTTTTGCAATGAAGTGTTGCAAAGCTACCGCAGATAGGGCTTTGAAAGGTGATTTTAGGTGTAAATACTGGTTAAAATGGGTGATTAGCCCCCAATTTTAGTTAAAACTGCGTCTACAATACCGTATTCCACGGCCTCTTTGGCATCCATCCAGTAATCGCGATCAAAGTCTTTCATGATCTGATCAACCGTTTTTCCACAGTTATCTGCCAGTATCTTGGCACCCAGTTCCTTTGTTTTACGGATCTGGTTGGCCTGAATTTCAATATCGGCACTGGTAGCCTGGAAATAACCGCCAAGGCTTGGCTGATGTATCATGATCTCGCCATGCGGGTAAACATATCGTTTGCCTTTGGTGCCTGCACTGAGTAAAATAGATCCCATACTTGCTGCCAGGCCCATACAAATAGTACTTACCGGACTCTGGATCAGTTTCATGGTATCATAGATCACCATGCCGCTGGTTACTACGCCACCCGGACTGTTGATATAAAATTTGATCTCTTCGCCCGGCTTATCTGCATCAAGCAACAAAAGTTTGCTAACAATGTCTTTGGCAGACTTATCATCTACCACACCCCACAGGTACACAGCCCTTTTCTCGAAGAACAGTTTTTCCATTTTCTTCATCATAAAACTACCCATCGGTTCCTGCTTCTCTTCTTTAGGTTCGTTTTCTTCTTCATCTTCCATCAAGTATGGATTCACGATATATTTTGAGTTGATCATAGCGTATTCGTTTTAAATTCTTTTTTTGTGAATTGTGAATTGTGAATTGTGAATGGTGAATCTGAAAAGTCAACTGTGATGATTCATTCACCATTGACCATTCACCATTCACACACATCAGCTTTTCTTTTCCTTTCTCGGGTTGGTAAACAACACTTCATCTATCAAACCATATTCCTTTGCTTCAGTAGCCGTCATCCAGAAATCACGGTCGCTGTCTTTAGCGATGGTTTCCACATCTTTTCCTGTGTGATGGGCTGTGATAGCATACAGTTCCTGCTTCAGTTTTTTGATCTCACGTGCTGTGATCTCAATATCAGTTGCCTGTCCGCCAATAGCCCCGCTGGGCTGGTGCATCATAATGCGGCTATGCTTGAGAGCGGTACGTTTGCTCTGGATACCGGCACATAACAAGATCTGACCCATACTTGCTGCAATACCCGTACAGATGGTAGCAACATCCGGACTGATAAACTGCATGGTATCATAAATGCCTAATCCGGCATAAACACTGCCTCCCGGGCTATTGATATACATCTGGATATCGCGTGTTCTGTCTGTGCTTTCGAGGAACAATAACTGGGCGGTTACAATATTGGCCACATAATCATTAATGCCTTCGCCAAGGAAGATGATACGGTCCATCATCAACCGGCTGAATACGTCCATGCTGGCTACATTCAAAGGCCTTTCTTCAATAATATAGGGGGTGAGGTTGGTAAATCCCTGCTGCTGGTAATTATGCAAAGTGGCACTGCTGATACCCCTGTGTTTTATCGCGTATTGTTCAAATTCTTTTCCAAGGTTCATATCGTATAATTTTTCGCTTTGAAGGTAAGTGATTTGCTATTTCAAGAATGAATCTATTGTCAAATACTGTGCAAATCAGGTATTCAGACAAGTAGTCATACCCCTCCGGCCCCCTGAAGGGGGAGTATAAATTAGTTTGTCAGCTATTGCAAACAAAAAGCCGGACCAAAGGTCCGGCAGTTATTTTATAACTCCCCCTTCAGAGGGTTGGGGGGTTAATGATGGTGATGATGCAATTTCTTAGCAAAATCCTCTGCACTGATCGGCTCTTCCTTAGCAGATACCTGTCCTTCCAGTGTAGTGAACAGCTTATCGGCGCTGATGCGGTGGTAGCTGTCTTCTACAAACTTTCTGTCCTGCATCATGCGGTTGGCATAATCGTCTACCCATTGCTGGTTATCGCCCAAAGCACCCAACTGGCCGCCCATGTAGCTGAATAATTGTTGTTTGGCAAAATCGCGGATATCATCAGGCAATACCTCGATCTTATTCTCTTCAATCAGTTTGCTGCTAACCAGGGTCCATTTTAACTGACTGGCAAAACCCGGATAGTCCTGCTCTGCCTCTTCGGCAGTTTTTGGTTTTTCTCCGCCTGATTGTAACCAACGTTTTAAGAAACTTTCAGGAAAGTCCATTTTGGTATGGTCTACCAGGTGATGATAGATCTGATCGTATACCTGGTTGCGTGATTGCTGGGCAAAATGTGATTCAATTTCTGCCTTTACTTCTTTGCGGAAATCTTCTTCAGTTTTGATCTCAGTGTTATTGGGGTAAACACTCAGAAAGAAGGCTTCGTTCAGTTCGGCTCTTTCTACCAGGCCCACTTTGGTGATCAGTAATTTAAAATATTTATCACCGTCTTCATTTGTTAAACCAAGGTCTGCAAGAATGGCTTCTTTTTCTTTGTCATCAAAAGCTTTGCTAAGCTGTAAAACAACACTGTCGTTATTTTTTTTGCCTAACAGGTTCTTACGGTATCCTTCAGAAAAATATTTAACAAGGAGTGAATTGTCTTTGCTAACGCCAGCTTCAACCTCATTGCCTTCTGCGTCTGATTCAATGAATTTTACGTTCAGCACGTTATCATCGCCGGTTACGGATTCAGGTTCGGTCATCTTGCCATTGCGTATTTGCAGGCGCTCTACTTCTTCCTGTACCATGGCATCGGTTACAGTTACAGTATAGCTCGTAACTTTTATGCTTTTCGGATCAATTTCAAAAGAAGGCTTCAGGCCTACCTCAAAAGAGAAGGAATAATCAACCGGGCTGTTCATATCCAATGAACGGGCATCGTTATCCAATGGGAGAGGCTGTGCAAAGATCTCCAGTTTTTCCTGGTTCAAATAAGCATTCAGCTCGCTTTCTACTTTGCGTAATACCTCATCGCTGAAAACACCCTGTCCATACATTTTTTTCACTAATCCTGCAGGCACCATACCTTTCCTGAAGCCGGGGATATTGGCCGTTTTGGCATATTTCTTTAAACTTTGTTCAAAACCACTGTAATAATCTTCTTTGCTCAATTGAACGGTCAGTTTATCGTTCAGTAAACCGATGTTCTCTCTCGTAACAGATGCCATAATTGATTTTTTGATCTTAAAATTTGGGCTGCAAAGGTAAGGGATTGTGATAAACCCCGGAAGGTTGAAATGAAAATTAGTGGCAAAAAACAGATAGGCGGATGAATTTTAAAACCTGAAAAAGCCTTACTGCTTTTTTTTAGTTAAATACGCAGCAATTCCTCACGGTTACAAGCACTATCGGGTAATCACTACAAAATTTTCAAAAAAACACCCTATTTCGTAAAAAATGTTTAAAAAACACCCAATTCCATTGATGACACCCTTTTTGTCATAAATTTGTCACAATGAAGAATGTCCTGCTGATATCATTACTGTTGATCCATTTATTGGGTAATACAGAGTTATGCCAGCTTCTCAGAGTTCCCAAAATATTTGAGCACTACCAGGAGCACCAGCTATGGAACACCGATGCTTCTTTCCTGGGGTTCATTACTATGCATTATCTGGGAAACGATGGGATTGACGGCGATGACAATCAGGATAAAGAACTGCCTTTCATGCATATTCTTCATCAAACGCCTCTTGTTTCTACAGCCCCCCCCAATGTTTGTTCAGCCGTTCCTAAACGAATCAATGCTGAATTAAAAACGTTTACTATCAGAGACAATTTTAATGTACGTCCTGTTTACACAGGCACCCTGCTACGTCCCCCCCGGATGTCCGCTTAGACTTTTGTTTTCCTGTTAATCAAAACAGTCTCAGACCTGTGTTTGATCAATGCCGGCTGCTGCGCAGTATAAAAATATTGCTGTGTGCGTTGCCTGTATGTTGCGGAGTCTATGTTAAACCTTAAATAAGTCCCGATGAAAAAAACAATTTTAAAAGCAGGCGGAATTGCCGGATTATGCGCGGTTTTGTTTTTAGCCTGTAAACATGAACTCCCTTTTCCACCCGGTGTGGTACCGGTGTTGGAAGTACCTAATCCCGGAAGCTCAGGTAAAACCTGCAGCCCCGACACCGTGTATTTCGCGAATGAGATACAGCCTTTATTAAATTCCAGTTGTGCCATGAGTGGCTGTCATGATGCCACTACTCATGCAGAAGGTCTTAACCTGAGCAGTTATATTGGAACACTGAAGATCGTCTCTCCAGGCAGGCCTTCAAGCAGCAAACTGTACACACAATTACTCAAAAGCGGTGATGAGCGTATGCCTCCACCGCCCATGACTGCACTTTCGTCAACGCAGATTGCAAAAATTCAGAAATGGATCAGCCAGGGTGCTGTAAATAATGTATGCGACCAATGCGATACAACCAATTTCAAATTTGCTACAGCCATCAAACCATTAATGGATAACAAATGTGTGGGTTGCCACAATGCAGCTTCCTTAGGTGGTAATGTTGATTTATCTTCTTATGCAGGAATTAAAGCTGCGGCAGTAAGCGGAAAATTATATGGATCTGTAACATGGAGCAATGGTATTTCTGCGATGCCTAAAGGCGGAGTGAAAATGCCTGACTGTGAAATTGTGCAGATTAAAAAATGGATTGATGCCGGAACTCCTAACAATTAAAAAGCAACAAGCAATGAAAAAAATAAAGATCATACTGTTTTTGAGTTTTCTGTCTGTTTCGTTTTACGCCTGTTATTATGATAAAGCGGACCTGCTTTACCCGGTTGGTATTTCAGCGCCCTGTGCTGATTCTGTAGGTACGGTTTCTTATCTCCAGAAAGTAGTGCCCTTACTTCAAAACCAATGTTACGGTTGCCATAATGCCGCCGCGGCTTCGGGTGGAATTGTAATGGGTACGTATGCCGCAGATAAAGCAATTGCCACAAACGGGAAATTATATGGAAGCATCAGCTTTGCTGCCGGTTTTTCGGCTATGCCAAAAGGGGGGGCAAAAATGAACAGTTGTCAATTGGCAACCATTAAGAAATGGATCGATGGAGGGGCGCTCAACAATTAACTATTAATTACGATCTATGTTTAAAAGAAAAATATTCCGATACCTGCCGTTGTTGCTTGTATTGTTACTGGCAGCCGGCTATTATGCTTATCATGAGTTTAACAGGCGGAGCAGCGATACGGCAGACCTGAAACCTGCTTATGAACTTTCTGCAATTGAACTCATTGCTGGCTTTCAGGCCGATGAGAAAGAGGCCAATGCAAAGTACCTGGGCAAAGTGTTGTTGATCAATGGTACGATCAAATCACTGGATAAAGATCAGGCGGGATTGTATACGCTGATCATGGGCGATTCAACATCTATGTCATCCGTGAGATGCAGTATGGCCTCAAAAAATGCAACAGATCCTGCATCGTTCACTATTGGCGCCCGGCTTTCAGTAAAAGGTATATGCACCGGTTACACAGCAGACGACATGGGTTTGGGATCTGATGTAATCCTGAACAGATGTGTAGTAACAAAATCTCCCAACAAATAAATTATCTATTATGAAAAAAGTATTGATTTTTCTTTTCTCTTTGCTCGTCCTGAAAAGTGTTTCTGCACAGGATAAATTTTTTACCAAGGCCGGGAAAATTGTGTTTGACGCAACTACTCCCAAATCGCCTGAGAATATTGATGGTGTGAATAAAACAGTTACCTGTGTGCTGGATACCAAAACAGGTAACATACAGTTTGCCGTTCTGATGAAAGCTTTCGAATTTGAAAGAGCCCTGATGCAGGAACACTTTAATGAGAACTACGTAGAGAGTAACAAATTTCCCAAAACAGATTTTAAAGGTGCTATTGCAAATGCAACTTCTGTAAACTATGGTAAAGAAGGCGTGTACCCTGTAAAAGTAAAAGGAAAGATGACATTGCATGGTATAACCAAAGATGTTGAAGCAGATGGAAAACTTTCTGTAAAAGGCGGAAAGATCCAGGTACAATCAAACTTCCAGTTAACCTTGAGCGATTTTGGCATTGATATTCCGCAATTAGTGGCAGACAAAGTAGCCAAAACCGCAAAGATTACGGTTGATTGTTTATTGGACCCGTTGAAATAATTTTTTTAATCAAGAACGTAATTACATGAAAACCTGTAAATTTTTATTACTCATATTCTGTGCAATGTTTGTACAGGCTACCCGTGTGGCAGCGCAGGATGATGACCTGTTAAAACTTGTTGGTGAGGATAAGCCGAAGAAAGAATTTGTGAAGTATGCTTTTAAATCGCCGAGGGTAATTAATGGTCATTCGATGGAGTTTCTTGCTCCCGGCACGATGGACTTCAGGATACTGCACCGCTTTGGTTTATTGAGCCAGGGCGCAGATAATTTCTTCGGCCTTGACCAGGCCAGTATGCGCCTTGGTTTTGATTTTGGCGTGCGACGTAACCTTATGTTTGGTGTGGGCAGAAGCACCTTTAAAAAAGAGCTGGATGGGTACATCAAATTTGCCCCTATTATGCAATCAACCGGGCCCGGAAGTTTTCCGTTTACGGTGGCGTTGGTGGGTGGTGTTACGTTGAATACCCTTCCGTGGGCAGATCCTACTGCGAAGAATTATTTTTCCTCCAGACTGGCTTATTATTTTCAGACGATCCTCGGAAGAAAATTCAGTGAAGGAATTTCAATCCAGGTTTCACCAACATTGGTACACAATAATCTTGCACCTATACAGTCGCAGTCAAATGACATATACGCTGTTGGATTTGGCGGCCGCGCAAAAGTTTCTAAGCGTATGGCTTTTACCTGGGATTATTTTTATGTAGTGAATGGCATTGAGAATGGTATTAATTATCATCCTCTTTCTATCGGGGTAGATATTGAGACCGGCGGACACGTATTTCAACTGCATGTATCTAATGCAGCGGGTATGAATGAACGGGCGTTTATTACTGAAACTGTTAACGATTGGTCTAAAGGAGAAATACGTTTTGGGTTTAACCTGTCACGTGTATTTCAGTTAACCAAAGGGAAAGGTGCCAAATAACGCGACCTGTTTTTTAAAATTTTAACGTGTTGTGCTCCTATGAAATCAATATGCATTAATGCATTTTACTTCTAAAATTATATTATAATGCGGCTATTCTTTATTTCAGATCACTTTTGAAACACATAGGTACATAGGAAAAACAAAAAAGAAACATAGCTTTTAAACTATATGCCCTGTTTCCTGACCTATGTAACTATGTGTTTAATAGGAGCACAACACATTAAATTTAAGTTGCAGCCTCTTTAAATGAGCAGTTCCTTATAGTAGGAATTGTTCATTTAAAGAGGCTGGTTTGTGTAGGCAAGATCTTTATTTTTCGCTGGCAAACAGGTTGTTGGTGCAGGCAAACAGTCCTCTCAGCGAATTGGTTTCAAGGTTTTTAAACTTGCCTGATAAAACACTTTGGCCAGCGCATCCGGGGTTGTTTCCTCTTCCCAATGGCCAGGTGCCGCTGGTTTCCTCAATCCGGATATCTGCCAATCCTGCTACACCTAATGCAAAATCTGTACAATTGAATTTGCTTAAGTGATAATCCTTATCGAGACTCTCATCAATAAACGACAGTATCCGGGTAAAGTTCTTCTGTGTTACAAACCTGCCGATCATTTCATCCCAGTTTCGTACGGCATCATTTTTTAAGGTTGCCTGAATAGAAGGGAACAAAGGATTTACCGGGAATAGTGACCCCTTTTGCGGATAAAATCCAAATGTTCTTGATACCACTGTTTTGTCTTCATTGAATTTGATCAGGGTAATGTACATGTGCCCAACCTGCCCCAGTTTGAAAAAAGCTTTTTTCTTCCCGGCCACCGGTTGTTTGATATGGATAGCTACTGCGAAAGCGCTTCCTTTCTTATTGTCGGCAAATGCATCAATAACAGATTCGCTGCTTACAACAGTGGCGGAACTGTCTTTTATCCGGTCGGGGATCTGAAGGGTATCAAGCGCCAGCAATGATGCATCGATCATCGAATCACTGAAGGCCTCTGGTTCCTCTGTATCAGCACTATCTTCATTCGGAACCGGCCCTTGTTCGCGTAATCTGAAGGAACTGTCAACAGCCCGCATCCGTCCGTGTTTCTTTTTAAATGCAAACTGGGGAACCATATTACCCGCTTTGTAAAAACAAGAGAGGGCAACAGGGTAATTTTTTATTCTTGCCATTACAACAGCCATATTGTAATAGAGGTGTGCTACCGCATTTTCATCGCCCGACTGATGTTTCATTTTTAACAGGCGGCGCAGTTGTATAAAGGCTTTCCTGTTATGTCCAAATGAGATATAGGCATCACTTACACCCAATAACGCTTTTACTTCGGCGCTGAGGTTATTTTTTTCTTTAGCCACCCACAGTTCTTTTTCGGCAGAGGGTACGGAGGGGATTTTTTGCAGGCCTGCAGTAAAATTTCTTTCCGTTATGAGGAATGGTAATGCTATAACGGAATCTTCAGTTGTAGCGTCAAGACTGGCAATGCCGGCAGACTGCGCGTATCCTGCCGACAGTATGATACCCTGGAAAGCCAGTAATATCAATGGTTTCAAATAATTCCTGCACATGGGTTGAAAATGTTTTTCATTGCCAGGAGTTCTAAATCGTACATAAAATTAGAGTAAACGCCCTGTATTGTTATGGTAAAAGTTTTATTCCTTCTGTAACAATGTCCCAATGCGCCAGCAACAATTCAAAACGATGCTGTTCCTCATTGGCTATGTGCGGGTACAGCAGGTTCTTATTAAAGGTCAGGTGCTGGTAATGCTTGCAAGTGGTGCAGATTATCGGATAATTATGTATACTAAAATAGTAGACTATGTTGAAGCTGCCAAATGACACTCCCCAAAAACACAAAAAAATCAGATCTTTCAAAATTGCTGCCTGAAAGGGGGGTATTTATTGCATTAGAGGCTTTCTTGCTAAAACGTTTCGGATATCACTTAAAAAAGAAGAGGTTCACAAAATGAACCTCTTAACAATGAGTTATACTCAATCAGTGCGGATGGAGGGGGTCGAACCCACACGCCTCGCGGCGCTAGATCCTAAGTCTAGTGCGTCTGCCAATTTCGCCACATCCGCTCAGGGGCGCAAAAATAGGGGTTTTTGAAAAACGGTAAAGTTTTTCCTTTTTTATGGGTTAAGATAATAAACAGGGGCGCTTTTTAGTTATTTATCCTGCTAAAACAAAACAATTAATTCTTGAGCACTGCTTGATAAGTATATGGCTAAAAAAAAGACATATTCATTACGATACCATACATGCAAAAAAACGCTTTTTTTCGTGCAAAAAACATCACAAATAAAGCCATAAGTGATTGATTATCTGGCATATAATTTTTTCAATAAGGCGATTTAATTTCCGGATAATTACCAAATCATGATATTAATCATATTTCAATTTGAGATTAATCAGTTCCCGGCCTGATTGGCGGGAGTAGTTTTGTGTTGTGAAATTGAAGAACAAATAATCGAGATCACGCTTAATGAACCTTTAAATATTTTTTTTATGAAAACCATGAATAAACCATCCTTACAAAAAGCATTTTTCTTAAGTCTCGGATTACTCTGTTTTATTGGCGCATTTGCCCAAAAGTATAGCAACAGGAATGTTAATTTAACTGTAAGCGGAACTTCTACATTGCACGACTGGGATATGAAATCTGCCCAGGGTACCTGCGAAGCTAATTTTACTTTTAATAACGCAGGTGCATTAACAGGCGTAAGCGGTTTGTCTTTCGCTACCCGTGCCGAAGCCCTGAAAAGCGGCCATGGTGCTATGGATAAAAATGCCTACAAAGCATTAAAAACAGAGAAGTATGCTTCAATCTCTTATGTTGCCTCAAGCGCAACAGTTTCTCCGGCCGGCGGATCTGAGTTTACTGTAAAATCTACTGGTAAATTATCTATTGCAGGCGCAACAGTTGATGCAGAAGTAACTGCTACCTGTAAAGTAAATGCTGATAAGAGTGTTACTGTGGTAGGGGCAAAGAAGATCAGCATGAAAGATTTTAATGTAGTACCACCCAGCTTTATGCTTGGTACCATTAAAACCGGTAATGATATAACACTAAAATTTGACTTAAATCTTTCTAAATAAAATTTCACAACAACAACGTAGTACTATTTGTTAACCCAAACTATTTTTATGAAAATTCAATTTAACAGGTTACACAGAAACATTGGTTTTATTTTACTTGGGCTTTTACCTGTTGCCCTGTTTGCTCAACAACCCAAAATTTCCAATTTCCGTCCTTACGATAAAACCGGTATCAACCAGTTTGAAACTTCAAAAGCTGATACAGTTCCTTTTGAAGGGTTGAAAGTAAGATGGGGTGCCGGCTTTACCCAACAATTCCAGAATCTGAAACACGAAAATCCGGGTGCATTAAACAATACCGGTACAGGTGTTAACCGTCTGTATCCGCTGGCTAATGGATTTATGACTTCACAGGCTAACCTCTACATGGATGTTCAACTGGCCGATGGTGTTAAGTTAAATGTTACCAGTTACTTATCATCACGTCACCACAATGAAACATGGGTGAAAGGCGGTTATATCCAGTTTGATAAAGTTCCTTTTAAAGGCCAGTTCTGGAGCGATATCATGAAAATCGCCACAGTTAAAATCGGTCACTTTGAAGTGAACTATGGTGACCAGCACTTCCGCAGATCTGATGGTGGTCAAACACTGTACAATCCCTTTATGGACAACTACATTATGGATGAATTTGCTACAGAGATCGGAGGCGAGATTTATTTCCAGAAAAATGGATGGATGGGTATGATTGGTATGACTAATGGTATGATCAAAGGTAATATCGACTCAGCCTTAGCTACTACCGCAGATGTTAATGTATCAAGAAATCCTTCTATTTATTTCAAAGGCGCTTACGATAAAAAAATTGATGAGAATGTAAGGATCCGTTTATCTGCCAGCTACTACAGTAATAGCAGTAACGCAGGAAGTGGTTTAACTTTGTTTGGCGGCGACCGTACCGGTTCTAACTATCAGAACGTAATAGAGAAAGGTGCACCAGGTGCTTTACCTGCTTCTACAGGTGTTGCTTTCTCTGGAAGGTTTAACCCCGGCTTCAGCAAAAAAATGAATGCTACCATGCTGAATGCTTTTGTAAAACTTTACGGATTTGAATTTTTTGGTACTTACGAAGGTGCTAAAGGCAGAACCAAAAATGAAATAGATGACAGAAAAGCATCTCAGGTAGCTGTTGAAGGTGTGTACAGGTTTGGCAAAACTGAAAACCTGTTCATAGGCGCCCGTTACAATAATGTTACAGCAAGATTGGCTGGATTTGCAAACGATGTAAGAGTAAGAAGAACCTCATTTGCCGCTGGTTGGTTTATGACTAAAAATGTATTGCTGAAAGCAGAACTTGTTAATCAGAAATACCTTGATTTCCCTGCTACAGATTACCGTTCTACAGGTAAATTCAATGGATATGTGATAGAGGCCGTTGTAGGATTCTAAAAAATTGGGTTTTTTTATGGTGTATAATAGCCGGATGGATTAATTTCATTCGGCTATTGTTTTTTTGGGTACTGATAAACACGGGAAGGTTTCATGAAAAAAAACTGGTTGTACATTTTGCTGCTTTTTGTTTTACCTGCGTTTAACAGCCCGGATAATGCAGCAACCTGGGTGGTTATGCCGGGCAGCAGCCTTACGGTAAATGGCAGTACCAATATCAATACTTTTCAATGCGAGATCACCAATTATCTGCAACCGGATACTATGACCTGTATCAGACAATCTCAAAAAGGGCAGGTATTGCCGATGAATGGTAAACTAAACCTGGATATACTTGCTTTCGACTGTCATAATAAAATGATGACCAACGACCTGCGGAAAACACTTCGGGCAAAAGAGCATCCGCACTTAACAATTCGGTTTATCTCTATCAATAGCTTTCCAGATCTGAGGAATCCTTCCAAAATAACCGGGGTTGTAGACATTGGCCTGGCGGGTGTAACCAAGCGTTTTGAAATCAATTACCTGTTCACAGCAGAAAATGCCCAGATGCTGCATCTGAAAGGCGACAGGGTGATCAATTTTTCTGATTTTAACCTGGTACCGCCAAGTAAACTGGGCGGTATTATTAAAGCAAAAGACCAGTTGAGTGTTGAGTTTAAATTGCATCTGAAACCGATAGGATAATCCGGGGTCAGGGATTCATCTTCGCAAAAATGATTCCGGCCATACACGACTGGAAAAGCCCAAATCCAAGCCAGGAGAGCACCATAATTTCAGATACATCGATCTGGCTATACGTCATCCACAAAATAGGAAGAAGCCCCGCAATAGTATATACAGCGCCAAATTCAAGGCCGCGGATAATGAAATGCCCATGAAATAATTTTTTAGACCGGTCCCAAAACCAGGCAAGAGCAAAACTGATCAGTAATGCGTGGGTATAAAAGAAAATATCGCGGGACCTGTCTGAGATAAAAACATTGCTCAGGTAACCGATAAAAAATGAGTCAAAGAATTTAATGCTAACAGCGAGGAATAATCCACCATAAGAAAGGATTGATAAAACAATGCCTGCCACCAAACCGCTTTGTAGTACCTTTTTCATATGCTGAATTTGACAATGAAATTAGCTTTTTTTAAGGAGATAATTTCATCCGGTTCCGCGATGGAGAAATTTGTTGTACTGAGGTATGGGCAATAAAAAACCACTTCGTTCTGATTAACAGTTTCACAGAGCGAAGTGGTTTGTCGTAATTTATTTATTAACCGCGGTTGGACGACTGGTTGCCCGAATACCTGCGCGAATCTCCACCTCTGTAAGACGGCCTTCTGTCGCTGTTCTGACGGTGTCTCTGAACAGGTCTTTGTGGTAATGATTTATAGGTAGTGAGCGATGTATTGCTCATGGCATAAGGATGATCTGTTACTACGGGTACGGAAACAGTGATCAGTTTCTGGATATCACGTAAGAACTCTTTCTCTTCTGCATCGCAGAACGAATAAGCGATACCGCTGGCTCCGGCACGTCCGGTACGCCCAATACGGTGCACATAGGTTTCCGGAACATTAGGCAGTTCAAAATTGATCACGTGCGAGAGGTTATCTACATCAATACCCCTTGCGGCAATATCGGTAGCCACCAATACCCGGGTATTTCCGGTTTTGAAATTGCTTAAAGCCCGCTGACGCGCATTCTGTGATTTATTACCATGAATGGCTTCTGCGCTGATGCCTGCCCTTGACAAATCTTTTACCACTTTATCTGCTCCATGTTTGGTGCGGGTAAATACCAGCGCTGTTTTAATAGACATGTCTTTCAGCAAATGGATCAGCAAATGTTTTTTGTTTTCTTTTTCAACAAAATACATGGCCTGCTGAATGGTTTCTGCGGTAGATGATACAGGCGTAACTTCTACTTTAGCAGGGTTGCTTAAGATAGTGCTTGACAGCTTGGCAATTTCTGCCGGCATGGTAGCCGAGAAGAAAAGCGTTTGTCTTTTAGCCGGTACTTTGGTAATGATCTTTTTAACATCGTGAATAAAGCCCATATCCAGCATACGGTCTGCCTCATCTAAAACCAGTATTTCTAATTGAGAAAGATTGATATAACGTTGCTCAACAAGGTCTAATAAACGGCCGGGTGTAGCAATTAATATATCTACGCCATTGCGTAATGCATTGGTTTGCGGTTGTTGTGATACACCACCAAAAATAACCAGGTGTTTCAGGTTCAGGTGTCTGCCGTATGCTGCAAAACTTTCGTCAATCTGTATAGCCAGTTCCCTGGTAGGTGTTAAGATCAATGCTTTAATGCCTTTATTGGTGCTGCCTGCTTTTTTTGCTTCATGCAAAATCTGCAGAATCGGAATAGCAAAGGCTGCTGTTTTACCGGTTCCGGTTTGTGCACAGCCTAACAGATCTCTGCCCTGTAAAAGAATAGGGATAGATTGTTCCTGGATAGGTGTGGGTGTTGTGTAACCTTCAGTGTTGAGCGCCTTCAAGATGGGCTCAATAAGGTGTAATTGTTCGAATAACAAAATGTATATAATTTAAATAAATGATCACCTGAATTAGCTCAGATGGTATATAACCTGCCCGTAATTGACTTGATAAACTTTGTCACGGAAGAGTGATCAGTCTGTAGAGAGAGTATATGAATGCTGCAAAGGTAAGGAATTATTTTTTAATAGCTTTTTACATGACAACCTGAGTACTATTTTAACTTCTTTAACCATTTTAACTAAACTATATTTTCTATTGAAAGGATAAGGGTTAAAGAGGTTAAAGAGGTTAAAGAGGTTAAAAGAGTTAAAGTAGTGTTCTTTCTGCCAAAGATCAACATCAAAGGCAATCATCTCTCTGCTTAATGCATCTCTACAACCCGCGCCTCCTATGCGTGCATTTTCTCCGGCAAAGACGCGGCGATTCTCAGACAAACGTTTTTGAATTAGTTGAAGCATATTTGGTAAATTGTAAATGCTATGGACAATAGTTTTTTCGCCTATCTGCAAAAGCTGGAAATGCTGGTATTTTTTTCGGGCTACCCGTTACTGTACCTGTTAGTGATTAGTATAGCAGGCAGTCAAAAAAGGAAGAACATTAGTCAAAATAAATTAGTGCTGTTTTTGCCATATACTTATGCATTTGCCGGCACACTTTACCTGGGGCTACTATTAAAAAATGTATATCCTGATTATTCCATCACACATATATCAGAACGGATTCTTCATCCTTATTTAACCATATTTGGGTTAAGTTCATTGTTATTCTGGATCCCTGCATTAAATCATAAACGGATAGTTAGTTTTTTGCATAGCCTGATTTTTTTCTGTCTCCTGGCAAAGGATTTTTTTATCAGGGAAACCGGCATCGCTGCTGATAAAACCGTTTTGCAAAATGATATGAAAATATACGCCATCAGTTTCCTTCTGCATGTTTCAGCATTATTGTTCTTTTGCGGGCTGACTTATCTCTACAGGCGATTTTTAAGTCGACATTCTGCATAATTTTTCTTCGATAAACGGCTAAAGCACTGCATAAATCACCGGTTCCGTCACTCTAACGCCTTGATTGATATAGTGTTAATACGACACAAAGAAGGCTTTTGCATTACATGATATAAATCATTCATTGTAGTGATGTAAATCATACTACTCCGCAAGGTCTCAGGATACTTTTACCCCGTTAAGTTTAGTTTTTATCATTAAAAATATTATTTATGAAACCTCTAAAAAACCATGCATTACTGATTGCGATGATCCTGTTCAGTGGCTATGGCTACATTTCAAGTTGCACCCATGAGTCTGTATTGCCTTTACCGGCTGCGGCTTCAAAAACACCCATTATCACGCACGGAACCAATGTTCATGTTCCAGGAAATATGACTGTGGGAAACGCGGGCGAATGGAAACTTGATAAAGCGCATTCAAATGTTTTGTGGTCTACCAACTACGTAGGAGCAGCAGGATTGCTGACCGGCAGGTTCAATCAATTTGGTATGCATGAAGTAACCGATGCAAAAATGCTCAACTATGTTACTGCAGCACAACCTCTGAAAGATTCTTCCTGGGCATTTTATGAAAATGAACCAGCGAAAATTTATTTCAACGGTTATGTTCAGATCAATCAGTCAAACACAGGCGAACCCGGCAGGGATGGTGGATGTAATATCACCACATTGGGAACTGTTCCAATTGTAGCCGGTACCCAGAACCTTACAGTAACCAATCTTGCCAGGATCAAAACAACTGAAGTGAAATTTGATGATCTGAGCAATGATTACATTGTTACACTTAATCTTACATGGAAGGGTACGCTGGCTGCACCTATAACCAAATCAATTGTTGGCCGCTTAAAATATGTTCCAAAAGCAAAAGTGCAGTTTGGAAGCAGTGCTGCCTATGAAGTATTTGGCCTGCAACTTAAATTCCAGTTTAACTGCAGAGATTTTGGAATTACCAGTACCAGTATTTCCGATAAGGTAGATATTGAGTGTAACATGAATTTCAATAATAAGTAACCTAAAACAGTATTACGATGAAACATCTAATTATATACATCGGTTTCCTCCTTATCATGGTTACCGGTTTAACAGGTTGCTACAGAGATATCATTCTGCCAGACGCTGTTGTTGATCCGGATGGTCCGCCAGAACAGGTAAGTTTTAAAAATGATATTGCACCATTGGTTGATACTAAGTGTGCATTGTCTGGATGTCATGTATCCGGCTCACACAAGCCTTATATGAAGCTGGGAGGATCTTATCAGGAAATTGTTAATGGAGGATTTGTAAATACCGTTATACCAAAACAGAGCATTATTTATCAGAAGATCAATGGCGAGATGAAAGAATATATCCCATCAGCAACAGACAGGCAGAAAATTTACGACTGGATAAGAAATGGGGCACCTAACAATTAAGTCATTTTAAATAATTATGAAATGAAACCAACAATAAATATACCTATCAGAGGATTTGGCCGGTTCTCTGTGCTGTTTATCTGCCTGTTTATCTGCCAGTCGGCAGTTACGGCACAGGACAGTACAGTTAAGGTTGAGGTAATAGTTGAACGCCCAAAACCTAAGCCGGTAAAAAACACATTCCCCGGTGTGTGGATTATCGACAACCAGACAGTAATGGTTTCCAGGAAAGGAACCTTTGAGCTGGACATCATGCACAGATTTGGAACAGTGGAAAAAGGCTATGATGATTTCTGGGGCCTCTTTGCACCTTCCAATATCAGGCTTGGCGCAAGCTATGCCCCTATTAACCATTTGAATATAGGTATTGGTATTACCAAGAGCAATAAACTATGGGATGCCAGTATCAAATATGGTATTGTTACACAAACTCCGGGAAAATATCCGCTTAGCATAACTTATTATGGCAACATTGCGTATGATAGCAGGAAAGACCCGGATAAAAGCTTATTTAAATATCAAACGCAAAGGATACTAACTTTTAACCAACTTATTTTTGCCAGAAAGGTAAATGATAAGCTGTCTTTACAGGCTGCTATTAGTCTTTCTCACCAGAATTCAGTAAATGGATATTTTACCAAGAATGATAGTACCGGGCAGGAGGTATTTAAAGAAATGGGTTTTGATCACCTGGCTTTTTCACTTTCAGGCAGGTATAAACTAAGCGATGTTACATCGGTTATATTTAACTATGATCAGCCTATTACAAGGCATAACACCCATAACCCTAACCCCAATTTATCTTTAGGGTTTGAGTTCAATACAAGTAATCACTCATTCCAGTTCTTCCTCGGCAATTATTCTTTGCTGAATCCGCAGCGTAATAACCTGTATAATGCAAACAGTCCGTTTGACTATACAGCTTCAGACGGTTCAAAAGGGGCGGGCGGAAAATTTGTGATTGGATTTAATATTACCAGGTTGTGGAACTGGTAATATGGAAAAAGCATATCTTGAATTTGGGTTACATAATGGCAAGGCCCCTTTGCGGGGCTTTGCTATTTTATTAACTTAGAGCGAACTGTTTTAAATATCCGTTAAAATGAAACTTCCGCAATTGGCTATAGCAGTGATTTTGCTGCACATTCAGGCCTGTTCGGGTCCTGTAGGGCAACCTGATCAAAACGCCGGTAAAACAAAACCCGGTATTGCTTTAACAAAGCCTCCAGGCAGTTTTAACGATACCTTACTTGTTGATAAACCGTGCGCTGTATTTTATCATCCCGATTCTTTGCAGGATCTGCGCATAAAAGCAATAACAGATACAGGTGTATATAAAAGTTCGGTGCATGAAAATTTCTACCAGATGAGATATTCACGTATCGTGTTACATAAATATTATCCTGCCATAAAAATAATTGAAGCCAGAGATCTGCGGTACCTGCATTTTAAAAAGTTGAAAGGAGGTAGTGTGCTCATTGATCTGAACTCGCTGAACGACCCTTCAGGGCTGCTTGTTTTTGATGGATTAAATGCCCCGGTTTTGATAGATATGACCAATGTAGAAACAGGGCTTGATGCTTATTTCAAAAAATAAAACCATGTTTATCTGAATGTGATTACGGAAGCAACCCTGTAATTATTTCAAGATATTTTTTGTCGGGCTCATCAAATGAATCAAGGAATTCACTGTCCACATCCAGCACCCCCCAAACCATTCCATCTTTGATCATAGGCACAACGATCTCTGATTTTGATAAACTGCTGCAGGCAATATGCCCGGGAAATTTTTCTACATCAGGTACGATGAGTGTTGCAGCATTTGCCCAACTGGTGCCGCACACACCACGGCCCTTGTTAATGCGTGTACAGGCTACCGGGCCCTGAAAAGGTCCTAAAACCAATTGTTCATCTTTCACTAAATAAAATCCTACCCAGAACCAGCCAAACTGCTCTTTTAATGCTCCGGCAATATTGGCAAGGTTGGCAATAAGGTCAGGTTCGCCTTCTATCAATGCTTTTATCTGTGGGATGAGCGATTGATATTGTGTTTGTTTATCGCCTTTTATAATGGAGAGATCTTCTGCCATAGTTGATTATTAAGGCAGTAAAACTATTCATTCCCTTTCTTATTGCCAATCATTCCAAGATGCGTGTGTTTAAAATCGTCTGAATATTTTAACCCGTAGCCCAGAACACGGTCAAAACAACTATGTGCAAACAGCAGAATGCCTGTAAACAAGGCTATGTTATTGTGCATTGCATATCCTGCAATCATAATAAGTGTGGCTGTTAATTTGTGATGAAAGAGATTGTAAGAAAAGGCGCCGGCTTTTGTGTTGATTAAGTAGCCAAGCATGCTGATATCGGGCGATAGAAAAAGCAGGATCCATACCCGCCAGCTAAAATTCAGTGGCTGCATATATAATCCAGCAACGGCAATAGCTAACTGGGCAATTTCTTCGGCCTGTAATATTTTTTTCATTTTGTTTGATTGAGGATAATGTGTTGAGTTATTAAACACATAGTTACATAGGTTAGAAAACAGGACATATAGCTCAAAACCTATGTTTCTTTTTTGTTTTCCCTATATACTTATGTGTTTTAAAAAAGATTTGAAATAAGGAATACCCGTATTATTAAATACTTTTAAAAGTAAAACACATCAGTACATAAAAGAGTCCAATAGCACAACACATTAAGGATACAAAGTTCTCCATCACTAAGGGACTGATTGCTTAACAAAAGATAAGAAAATGAATGAAGTTATTTTTTAGCTACCCGGTTGCGTATGCGGCTAAGGCTAACCGGTGTGATACCGAGGTAATTGGCAATATACTGTTGCGGAACACGTTCGGGTATTTTATGTTTATTGCTTTGTAAGAGTTGGTGGTAGCGTTCTTCCGGACTAAGCATCAGCAGCCCGGTCATTCTTTCTTCCAATCCTGCGGCAAGGTATTCAGCAATCAGTCTTCCGAATCTTTCCCAGGCATGGCTTTGGTTATAAATCTCTTTTAAGGCAGTATACTGAAAAACGATCAGTGTTGTTTCTGTCATTGCTTCAATATTGAGTAATCCCGGTTTGCCGGTAATGCAACTGATATAATCTGCCACAAAACTGTTCTCGAAATAAAAGTAAGTGGTCTTTTCTTCACCGTTTTTGGTATAATAATGACGCATATTACCTTCCACCACAAAGCCGATCTCTTTACATATTTTCCCTTCTTTGGCAAAAATGGTATTCTTTTTTACAATGCGTTTGGTTAAATATGGAAGCAATAATTGCCAGTCTTCATTACTAAGTGGTGTAAATTTTTCGATATAATTTCTGAGTGGCTCAAACATTGCTAACGAATGTATTTGCCGATTACCGGTAGTTTTTGAAATTCTTTTTTCTCGATCAAAAGAATGAACCTTGCAAAAAGTGCAAGCAGAATTGTTGCAAAACCAATGCTGAACCAATTAATATCCAAAAAGTAAGTAGCAGCTTTATGTATAAAGAAAAGCAGCAGCACTATCACCATATAAGCAACCAGTTTTTTGGTGGCGTAAGGAATGCGATATGTTTTTTGTCCCCATAGATAACTTACTACCATCATACTGCCGTAACAGGCAAAGGTTGCCCATGCGCAGGCCATATAACTGAAATATGGAATAAAGAGCCAGTTAATCAGTAAAGTGATGGCAGCGCCTATCAGTGTTATATAGGCCCCTGCAATTGTTTTGTTTCCTAATTTATACCAGACGCTCAGGTTGTAATAAATGCCAAGGAACATATTTGCCAGCAACAGTATGGGTACAACTTTCAGGCCCACCCACATTTTAGGGTTGCGGATAAAAAGCTTCCATATATCAAGATACATGGCTACCAGTAAGAACATGAAGCAAAGTGTGATAACAAAGAACTTCATTACACGGGCATATATTTTTGGTGCATTCTCCTGTTGTGCCTGTTTAAAAAAGAAAGGCTCTGCGCCCATACGAAAAGCCTGTACTGCCAATGAAATTAGAATTGATAATTTATAACAGGCAGCATAAATACCTACTTCAGCTTTGGCTGCGTCTACATTACTTACAGGCGCCCACCATCCAAGCATAATACGGTCGAATGTTTCATTGATCATGCCTGCAAAACCGGCTAGAATTAAAGGAAGCCCATACTTCATTATTTCTTTCCATAGTGTAAAATCAAACTTCCATTCAAATCCAAGCATTTCTTTACTGAGTAATAAAAGGGTAATGGCGTTCTGTATTACATTGGCCAATAATACATACCCTACAACCCAGTTAGGATCAAAGTAACGGCCTATCCAATGTGTAGGGTTCTGCGCTAATAAACGTGGGCATATACTGAGAAAGAAATAGATGCTGACAATATTTATCAGGATACCCCCCACTTTTACAAAAGCAAATTTTATTGGCCTTCCATCCTGTCTTAGTTTGGCAAAGGGGATAATACATAGTGCATCCAGTGCAATGAGTGCGGCAGACAAACTGATGTATTCGGGATGTGCTGTTACCTGCAATATTTCACTTAAAGGATGTTGCAGAAGAACCAATACAGCGGTTAGAATGATGGTAGAAAAAATTAATGATAAGCTGGTAGTGTTAAATACTTTTCTTTTATCACCTGTATTGGCAAACCGGAAAAATGCTGTTTCCATCCCGTAGGTAAATACCACGTTCATGAACGGGATAAAAGAATACACAATAGACATCTCCCCATACTGCGACTCTGTGAATTTGAAAGTGAGGTAAGGTGTAAGTAAATAATTAATAAACCTGGCAGCAATAGAGCTTACGCCGTACCACATTGTTTGTCCTGCTAATTTCTTAATACCGCTCAAGTGCCTGGTTTATTGGGTTATGATATATCTGTGTTCAGGGGGTGGTCTTTGGTCTTTGGTCTTTAGTCTTTGGTCTTTAGTCTTTGGTCTTTGATCTTTGGTCTTTAGTCTTTGGCTTTAGTCTTTGGTTCTTTGTTTCTTGCTTCTTGTTTCTTGCTTCTTATTTCTTGCTTCTTGCTTCTTGCTTCTTGTTTCTTGCTTTCCAGCGTCTAAAAGTAACAAATGTGCCGCTTACTGGTGAATATCTGCCGGTGGTTTACTTAGGATTTCATAGCCCGGCTGCGCAAAACGCGGATCTTTCAGGAAAGCAGTGTCTGTTAATGTATGCAGAAATGCCGTTAACTGGCCAATCTCAAAATTAGACAGGGCCAGTTTATTGCGCAGTAACGTATCGGTAACAGGACCAACCACCATGTTTTTACGGTAATGCTCAAAAACGCTCATCAGCGAAAAAAAACGGCCATCATGCCCATAAGGGAAGGTCATTCCCACATTTCGCAGGCTGGGAACTTTGAATTTTAAAGAATCTTCAGCTTTGCCGGTGATCTTCATGCGCCCCGGGTCGTTCAATGCCTTGTCAACGGGCAGGCCGGTATTGCGGTACGAAAAATCTGTAAACAAGGGTTCGGCATGGCAGGATACGCATTTCTTCTTAAAAATATCGTAGCCCAATTGTTCAGGTAAAATAAAAGCGGCTTCTCCACGCATCACCTTATCGTATTTACTGTTACTGCTTACCAATTGCAGCTCAAACTGACTGATGGCTTTACCCATTCGCTGGGTATTGATCAGCTCATCGCCAAAAGCAGCTTTGAACATTTGCCGGTATTCTTGATCTGCGTTTAATTTAGCGATCACATTTTCTATGGTTTCAGCCATCTCATTTTCATTGGTAATGGGCGCCAATGGCTGCAGGTCAAGATGATTGATACCGCCATCCCACATAAATTCTTTTTGCCATGCCAGGTTAAACAGCCCGGGTGCATTGCGGGTGGTTAATGAATTATTGTAACCATGACTCAGGCTATGATCATAACTATCGAAAGCGCCAAACTGCTGGTGGCAGGCGCCGCAGGAGAAATTACCGTCTTTACTCAACCTTCCATCGTAAAATAATTTTCTGCCTAATGCAATACCTTCTTCTGTAAGCGGGTTCTTTGAAAAATCATACACCGGTTGTGGCCAGCCTTTGGGCACAATAAATGGTACGGGTTTGGGTTTGCCGTACTTATTATTGATGCCCATCCAGCTAATGCCGGTAGCAAGGATGAGCAGTAAGATGAATATTTTTTTTCTTTCCTTCATATCATTGGTCGGCATTAACAGAAAACATGGTACTGTAATTATCAGCAATCTTCACGGCCAATGCACCGGGAGTATGGCATACAGGTGTTTGGGCTATCCTTATTTCAGACTTGCTTTTAAACCAATGATTGATATCAGTTGTAATATGTATGTTGTTTTGCGGTTTATTTTTTTGCGGGAGTGTTAATGTGATATACCTGTTTGTATTTGTTTCTCCTTTAAAACCACCAATATGATAAGTGAAAGCCTGTCCGGCAATATGCGATGAATCAGATGTTCCTTCCAGCTTTGCCATAATATAGCCGCTGTTCCATGTCCAGAACATACCCAACAAAGGATCAAGCGCACCGGTTTGTATGCCTGATACATTACGGATACTGTCTACGCCCAGCAGGAAATTGATCGACTTTATTTCCAAAGTAGGAACGTTTAAGCTGATATTCTTTGATGCAGAATCAGCTTCATCAACCAAAAAATAATCTACAGGTAAGAAGTGATTATTACCTGATTGATCTGTGATTGAGAAATTGGACAGATAGTATTTGAACTTTCTCACAACGATGTTCTCGCCTAAAATATTTGTATAACTGTTGTCCAATACTAATGTTTCATTGCCCACCCGGTGGTGAAAAGAGAGTGATAATTTTTTTTGCGAAGATCCGGTTTGAGGAGTTAGTAATAAACCCATCATAATCAGGATAGTCGGCATGCAGGTAAGTGCGATCGATTTTTTCATAAATAATCGTTCCTGTTAATTTTTTTGCGGTGCTCTTTGGTAAAAGTATTTCGTTTCTTACTTTCTATTCTTTTTTCCTTTGATGCTTTGGTAGGTTTGGTGGGCCTTCTTACTTTCTGTTTTACCAATGCTGCAGCAACCAGTTGGTTCATTTTTCTGATTACCTGTTGTTTATTACCCAACTGCGATCTTTCTGTTTGCGATTTTACCAGCAGGTTACCATCATCGGTAATTTTGTTCTGAAGTTTTTGACTGATGAGGCTTTTTTGTTCCTCTGTGAACAGGGCAGAAGCAACTACATTCCAACGACCCTCCACCATGGTTTCTACCTTGTTCACATTTTGCCCGCCTTTGCCGCCGCTGCGGGCGGATTGGAACATAATTTCCTGTGTAATGTCTATCTTCATCATGTTAAAGTTCGTAAAAAACAAGTAAGCAGTTATGAGAATTGTTATACAAAGAGTTACTGAAGCTTCAGTAACGGTAGAAGGCAGCATAACCGGCGCTATTCGGGCCGGAATGCTGGTACTATTAGGCATTGAAGATGCAGATACTGATGAGGATGTTACCTGGCTCAGCAACAAGATCGTGAACCTGCGGGTCTTTAACGATGAAAACGGAGTGATGAACTGTGGCATCAAAGAAATGAATGGCGATATATTATTAGTGAGCCAGTTTACCCTGCATGCCAGTACCAAAAAAGGCAACCGGCCATCGTATATCAAAGCATCAAAACCTGATTTTGCCATACCCATGTATGAAAAAATGATACAGCAACTGGAGCAGGATCTGGGTAAAAAAATTCAAACAGGAATTTTCGGAGCCGATATGCAAGTGGCGTTGCTGAACAATGGGCCGGTAACAATTGTGATGGATTCGAAAAACAGGGAGTAACAGAATTAACGGATTGCGGATTGGCGGATTAACGGATTGTCATTCATTCACTCAATCAATCACTGAACACATGAAGGATATTGCAACAAGAGCTGATATAGAAGCCATGATGGGTTCATTTTATAAAAAAGCTTTTACAGACGAATTGATTGGTTTTTTCTTTACAGAAGTAGTGCCGCTGGATCTGGAAAAGCATGTTCCGAAGATCACTGATTTTTGGGAAACGGTTCTTTTCGACAAGTCATCTTACAGGGGCAATATTCTTGGCGTACATGAACATATCCATAGTTTATCAGCTTTCAGGAATGAACATTTTGACAGGTGGCTGCAAATTTTTACTCAAACAGTTGATGCATTATATGCAGGCGAAAATGCCGAAAAAGCCAAACAGCGGGCAGAATCGATTGCGACGGTTATGAAGATAAAATTGGTTCAGGCGGGAGGTGGGTTAAAAATCAATTAACGAATTAGCGGATTTACGGATTAACGCATTTAGTATGCGAATACAGCAATTCTAAAACAAACTTATTATGACTATCCAAGAGGCACAGCAGCAAGTAGATACATGGATAAAAACCGTGGGTGTTCGTTATTTTAATGAATTAACGAATCTTGGCATTTTGATGGAAGAAGTAGGTGAGCTGAGTCGGCTAATGGTGCGTACCTATGGGGAACAATCTTTTAAAGAATCAGATAAAGGCAAAGAAATAGCCGATGAAATGGCCGATGTATTATGGGTTTTGATTTGCCTGGCTAACCAAACCGGCGTAGATTTAACCAGCGCATTGGAGAAAAACTTTGAGAAAAAAAACATACGCGATGCAGACCGTCACATGCAGAATGATAAGTTGCAATAATTGTTAGAATAATCTAAACAGGTGTTTTATGAAAAGACATATTGTAGGTATGTGGTCGATCATAAAAGAATCCTTAACCAACTTTCTGAACAATAAGGCACTTCAGATGAGTGCCGCACTTGCCTTTTACACGGTATTTGCCATTGCACCAATATTAATAGTGGTCATTAGTCTTTGCGATATTTTTTATGGCCGTGCCGCTATTGAAGGCGCTATTTTTCAACAAATGAACGACTTAATAGGGCGGTCAGCAGCTCTGCAAATTGAACAGATCATCCGCAATGCCACTGTTTCAAAGGATATAAGCTGGGCTTCAGTTGTAGGGGTTATTGCTCTTCTGATTGCAGCAACAGGCGTGTTTGCCGAAATACAGGATTCGATCAATTTTATATGGCGTTTAAAAGCCAAGCCTAAAAAAGGCTGGCTCAAACTGATATTAAACAGGCTGCTTAGTTTTTCAATGATGGTAAGCCTCAGCTTTATCCTGCTGGTTTCACTGATTGTTAATTCTGTGCTGGACCTGCTGGGGCAACAGTTATTAAAATTCTTCCCCGATATGGCCATTTTCTTTGCCCATGTAATCAATCTCTTTATCACTTTTATTACCATCAGCCTATTATTTGCCAGCATCTTTAAAGTACTGCCCGACGCCCGTATTAAATGGCACGATGTAATGGTTGGTTCGGTTACCACTGCTATTTTATTCATGCTCGGACAATCCGGTATTGGGTATTATCTGGGTAAAACCAGGATCAGCAGTACCTATGGCGCAGCAGGCTCCGTGATCATTATCCTGCTCTGGGTATATTATTCTGCCATGATCCTTTATTTTGGCGCCTTTTTTACCCATGTTTATGCCATCCGAAAAGGAAGAAACATTTACCCGCGGGATTATGCCGTATGGGTGCAGGAAATTGAGCTGGAAAACAAGGCTTCCCTGCAGGTACAGGAAGACCCCGTTTTAACCAACACCTCCGTGAGTGTTGTGGAACCCAAAAAAGAGGAAGGGGGTAGTGAATAATGAACACGGAATGATGAATGTAGAATGCTGATTGCTTTTTACTTCATCATTCATTATTCTGTGTTCATTATTCAATATTAAAATAAACGCTTATGCCTGGCGCCGGAACTTCCCCCGCCAATCCTCTCTTTGTTTCGCAGACCAGATCTAATTACATATTTTTGCCGCCGTTATGAGCATACAACAAGACAATCAGTTCCAGGCAATTATTTCGCATGCCAAAGAATACGGCTTTGTGTTTCCAAGTAGTGAGATCTATGATGGCCTTAGCGCTGTGTACGATTATGGTCCGTATGGCAGCGAATTAAAAAAGAATATCCGCGATTACTGGTGGAAAAGCATGACCCAGCTTCATGAGAATATTGTGGGTATTGATGCGGCCATTTTTATGCACCCTACCACATGGAAAGCGAGCGGCCACGTAGATAATTTCAGCGACCCGATGATCGATAACCGCGACAGCAAAAAAAGATACCGGGTAGATCATTTGCTGGAAGCGAAAGCTGATCAACTGAGAGAGAAAGGCGATGAACAGGGGGCCGATGCCTTACTGGCAACCATGGACAGTTTGCTGGCGGCTGAAGATTTTGCCGGATTAAAACAACTGATCATTGATCAGAAAATAAATTGCAGTGTAAGTGGTACAGCTAACTGGACGGATATACGCCAGTTTAACCTGATGTTCTCTACCCAATTGGGTTCTGTTGCGGAAGATGCAGACACTATTTACCTGCGCCCCGAAACAGCCCAGGGTATTTTTGTGAATTTTTTGAATGTGCAGAAAACCGCGAGAATGAAAATTCCTTTTGGTATTGCACAAACAGGTAAAGCTTTCCGTAACGAGATCGTGGCAAGACAATTCATTTTCCGCATGCGCGAATTTGAACAGATGGAAATGCAGTTCTTTGTTCGCCCCGGCACAGAAGGAGAGTGGTACCAATACTGGAAAGAAGCGCGTTTGCAATGGCATCTGAGCCTGGGCATTGCCCCTGAAAAATACCGTTACCACGATCACGTAAAACTGGCACACTACGCCAAAGAAGCCTGCGATATTGAGTTTGAATTTCCATTTGGTTTTAAAGAAGTAGAAGGTATTCACTCAAGAAGTGATTTCGATCTTACGCAACACCAGTTGTACAGCAAAAAGAAACTTCAGTATTTTGATACAGAGATCAACCAGAATTATGTTCCTTATGTGGTTGAAACTTCTATTGGGTTGGACAGGATGTTTTTGCTGATCATGTCTAATGCATACGAAGAAGAAAAGATCGTGAAAGAAGATGGCTCTACTGATAGTCGTGTGGTATTACATCTTCCGGCAAAGATCGCACCTGTAAAACTCGCTATTCTTCCACTTACCAAAAAAGATGGATTGCCCGAGATTGCGCGTGAGCTGATGGATGAATGCAAACCCTATTTTAAGTGTTTTTACGAAGAAAAAGATGCGATCGGTAAACGATACAGAAGGCAGGATGCCATTGGTACACCATTCTGCGTAACCATCGACCATCAAACCAAAGAAGACCAGACAGTAACCATCCGTTACCGGGATAGCATGGTGCAGGAGAGAGTGTTGATGAGCAAGATCAAGGATCTTGTGTTGGAGCAGGTGATGTAAGCATATTAAAATCTTTAAAGTACCTACATGAGTTGGAAATGGAAGCTGGCGCAGAAGCTTGAATTTATATGGTGGCAACGATATTTTCGAAAGAAGGATACCTCTGTTTATCTTGACTGGAAGAAGCGCTACTGGCAGGATCTTTTAGAAAAACAGTCTGGATTCCTGCCGCTTCCGGGCAATAGTACGATACTGGATGCCGGTTGCGGACCTTCAGGTATTTTCCTTGTTCTTGAGGAGAATCGTGTAGATGCTATTGATAGTTTACTGGATAAATATGAATTACTTCCTCATTTTCAGCCTGAAAATGTTTCCTGGACCACCTTTAGGAAGTTGCCGATCGAAGGCCTGGAGGAAACGGATAAATATGATGTGATATTCTGCTTGAATGCGATCAATCATGTGAATAACCTTCCGCTTTGTTACGATAAACTTGTAACTGCTCTAAAACCCAATGGGTATCTTGTTATCTCTACCGATGCACACAGACATAATTATTTGAAGAAAATCTTTCAGCTGATTCCTGGAGATATGTTGCATCCTGTTCAGCTTGATATTCACGAATATGAGCAATTGCTGACTGAAAGGGATATGCATATTGTAAGGACTTCCCTCCTTAAGCGCGAGTCTATTTTTGATTATTATATCACTGTCTCGCAAAAAAAAGCCTCCTGAGCATTTTGCGCAATGCCTGGAGGTTTTTGTAAACTACAGATGAATATTTTGGAAGTTTAGAATTAGGAAATTGAGACTAATATTTAAGCCACAAATTCGTAGATTATTTTGAAACAATCTACGAATTGCGGCTTAGTTTTTTCAATTTCCCAATTTCCCAATTCCAAAATTTCCCAATTCCAAAGCCTTCTCTATCCGTACAATTCCAGATGAATCGCTTTCTTATCATAGCCCATTGCTACAATGCGTTCTTTGGCTTCATCAATCATATTCTTCCAACCGCATAGAAAGAATTTTGCAGGCTTCTTGCCATGATCGGTTAGTGCTTCATATACAGGGTGTACATAACCTTTGTGTGCACCATCGGGTACTTCTGTTTCCCTTGAATAGCAAGGATGGAAATGGAAACCGGGTTCAAGCTTCTCCAGTTCTCTTAATTCATCCACATATAAACCGTCTTCTAATTTGCGGCAACCGAAAATGAGGTGCACTTCCTGATGCGGCAGTTTATGCGTATGAATAAAGTGCGACATAGAGTGGAAAGGCGCGATACCTGTTCCTGTGCAGATAAAATAAAGATCTTCAGTAATAGGCTCGGGTAAAGTAAACTTACCTTGCGGGCCACGCAGTGTTAATTCGCTGCCTACAGATACTTTATTAAAAAGGTATGTGGTGCCTAAGCCACCTTCCAGAAAAACAATCACCAGCTCAAACACATTTGTTCCGTCGGGGGCAGAAGCGATGGAATAACTTCTCCATCTTTTATTCTTTTGCTCGTGAATAGGGAGGTCAAGTGTTACAAACTGTCCGGATTTAAAATCGAACGATTCAATTTCCGGTACCTGTATCCAGAATCGTCTTGTTAAAGGAGTTGCATTTTCAATTTTTATCACCTTGCCGGTGCGCCAGGGTTCTATCATGGGGGCAATTTTTTTACAAGGTACTTAAATATGAAATACTAATAAAAACTGTATCAAAATACCCATTTTTTTGGTTGAAAAAATGGGAGCAACTTTTAGATAAAAACATCGCGCCGTTGCGCCTTTGCGTGAATTTTTTAGCGGAACCTACAGTTTGATCCGGTCATGTAAATTCAAAGTACTATATGGCATAGCCGGCATAAAAAAAGCAACGGAAATCCGTTGCTTTTTTTATGAAAATACCTATCACTTTATCGCTGTATCACCAGCTTCTGAACGTATGTTTTTTTGTTATGCCTGATAGTCAAAATATAGAACTCAGAACTAATGGCATCCACACGTATCTGCTTAGAGAATTTGCCCGAGAAATTTGAATAACTGCTGTTATAAACCCTTTGCCCGGATGCACTCAGAATATCTATCGACAGATCTGCTTTGGTAGTTACTTCAAAAGAAAGATTAAACACACCATTGTTAGGGTTAGGAGAAACAGTCAGTTTGATTTCGCGGGCCAGCACATCTGCAATAGCTGTTACAGCAAATGTTATTGCATTAGAGGTTTGCTGGCAACCAAACGCATCGGTAACAACCGATTTATAGACGCCCGATTTGGTTGGTTTATAGCTTTGCTTATTGGCATTAATAATAATGGTGTCGTTAAGGTACCAAAGGTTGCCAGTGGCAATGCTGCTTACCAATGAGTCGGCCTGTTGGGTAATAACCGGGGTTGGGCTGTTAGTTGCCACAACAGCTACCCTGTCGCTAACGCATGCGCCGGTATTTATTTTCATGTCGTAAAAGAAATAATAGTACTGCGATTCCTGGGCTGTACCTGTATGGGCACTGTTGCCGGTTATGGACATGATATTGGGTACTGCCATTGGGTAAGTGGTTGTACCGGCGATACCGTTATTCCGGAAAATAGCAGCGCTGTCTGATCTGCCCTGGCTTTTCAAACATTCAATGATCAATACATGATCGCCTGTTGTTGTTACAGGGATATTCAGGTAATAAATAGCACCGGTATCTGCTACAAGGTTACCGGGAAGCCCCGAAGGTGAAGAAACAGGCGTTGGGTTAGGCCTTGTTGCATATACATCGAGTATCGTAGTATACAATGGAGAATAAGTGTAGCTGCCCGCCGTTACATCTTCTGTAATAATATTCGCGAGAGTAAATTTGACCTGGCCGGGATAAGCGATATATAAACGGGCGGTTTCTATCACAATTGGAACTGTATTGTTGATCTTAACATAATTACCCCCGTAAATATTATATCCACCTGAAGGGAATACCGTTTTATTTGCCGGCCCAATACCGGTTTTAGCTTCTTTGGCTACATAATAAGTCTTATCACCAGGTATCGTGGTCGTATTTACTGTTGATCCAACATTGAAAGGCAGATTGGTAGTAGGTGTTGAATACCAGAAATAATTAGAAAGATCCGGTGTATTAACTTTCAGTGTTACGTTCGATGTTCCGCAGATGTTTCCAACAGCCGATACGGCTGCAGGTTTGGCCAGCGTATTAAAAGCAGACACCAACGAATTGTTGGATGGGTTCTGATCTGCTAAAAGATTAGCAGCAGCAGTGATAGTATACGTTGTTCCTCCTGTTGTAGCGAATGGAGACTGAAAAGTATAAGTAACCTCCGACTGTGCAATGATAGGTCCGGGATAGGTGAAAGCAAAATTGGCTAATGTGGCAGAGCCGGTGGCTACAGTAGCTGTTAACGGAATATTGGATTGATCGATACTGCCGGTATTCTTAATCTTTACAGTAAGGTATTGTGCACCCGATCCGCAATCAGAAGCTGATGGAGAAACAATTTCACTGATCATTACATCATTGGATGGATTCACCACCCTTACCCTGTAATCCTGTGTTTCGCCCTGGCCATAGGTGCCACAGGCAAGCACATCAGAAGCTATGGCTGTTTCCTGCACTACAATCCGCATCAGGTAAATATTACCTATTGTAAGACCGGAAGGCGTGGTGATATTGGTGTTATAGAATTGTGCAGCAGCACTAAGCGCGGTGCTTGTTGCTACCAGTTCTGATGCATCAAACACACCGTTATTATTAAAGTCGATAAATACTTTAACGATCCTGCTGTTTGTGGTGGCACCTGCAGTACCCACTTTGATGCTGATGGGTATGGTTTGCGAAGCTTCGATATCTGCTATATACTTTGTATTATCTGTATAGTTTTTTGAGCCTGCGCTATTACCCACATGAATGGTTTTGAAACTTACACTGTCTATTCTTGCTCCACCGCCACCAGATGCAGACGCGCAATAAGCAGTTCCGCCAACACCACTTACCAGTAATGAATAAGCCTGGGAACCTTTTGCCAGTGTTCCTTTATGCGTTACGGTGATGGTATATGTCTGGCCCGGAACAGTGGTGTCCATATCAATCTTCTCCACATTATCGGTGATGTTATCACCGGGCACTGCAGCAAGTGAAGGGGCATTTACATTCAGCGTCCATGGATAATATGTTGTTTGCGAACTGCCACTGCCTTTTGTAATGCGAATGTCCAGATCATTCACCAGATTTTTGGTGCGGTTGTTCAGTACGTTTATTTTGTCAACAGCGCCTTTAACATCTGTCCAGCAAATAGTGGCAGTTAAAGGTCCTTTACCCGATGCAATTACACTGGTGGTAAAGGTTTGGCCCTGCGTAAGGGTGTTCTCATAAATCAGGTGCTGGCTGGTTGATGCATTATTGGATGGAATAGCTGCTGTAATTACGTCGGCTGCTTTTTGCACATTCAGTAATCCCCATCCAAACTGGTAATCAGGCCCGGGCGTGAGTCCGGCTTCATCGGCGGTATGTATAGCCAATCCTTTTAAAGTGGCAGAACGTAAAAAAGAAGTAGTGCCTTTTAATTTTGAATAATATTCCTGTAAAAGCAATAAAGATCCTGTTGCATTTGGTGCCGACATAGAAGTACCGCTATAAGTGGCATAACTGGTATTGGTTGTATTAATGGGCGATAATAAATTCACTCCGTCGGCAACTACATCCGGTTTGATCCGGCCATCATCGGTTGGCCCCCAACTGCTGAAAGAGGTCATCACTACATCTTCTTTTCTGCTATAACCTGAGGCAATGCCCGACACAGCCCCTACGGTTAAAATATTTTTAGCACCGCAGTCCCACGAAATAATATCATAACTGTCGTTACTGCTGATACCTGCCGGGCGGGTGCCTGCATCTGCCATCTGGCCACTTGCATTTCTGCGAAAATAAGGCTGTCCAACTGCCGGGCCATTTTCGTTACGGTTATTGCCGGCCGATTTAACAATCAGGTAAAAAGGTGCATTGTATGCAATAGAATCCAATGCCTGTGAGTCGTCGCTATAATAACCAAACTTATAATCTTCAGTATCATTAGGGTTACCCAAAAACTCCCAACGGCTTTGTGAACTATTATAACTCCATCCGGATACGATAGAATAGGAGTGATTGGATAAAAGAAGGTTCGGCGCTTCCGAAGCAATCTCAGTTATATCACTTGTAAAATCGTAAGCGATCATACCCTGAAGCCCGAATGCCATACCTTTTGCACTTGGATTTACACCCAATGCAATCATGGTTCCGGTTACGTGTGTGCTATGGTCACTGGTAGCGGCAGGATTATCTTTTTGTGTAACACGACCCGTGAGTTCTACATGTGTTCCAAGAACAGCGCCCCCATCCCAGATACCCAGTTTGTTTTTCATGTTTGCAGAACTGCCGGAAAGGTTTAACCCGGATGAACCACCAGGCCATAACTGATTAGCCCTTGTAGTGGCTGCTGCAATGGTGTTATTGTTGGTCATGTAATATTTTGGAAAACCAAAATTGTCAACACCCACCAATACACCCTTTCTTCCGCGGGAACTAATGGTCAGTTCCCATCCGTTCTTTTTTGCCAATGCCAGGGCTTTGGCATAATTGGCATTGCCGGAGATCCTGTACCCAATGGCAGCCTGGTTTAAAATGCGGGTATTGGTAAATTCCTGCGCCGATATAACGCCGGCAAATCCGCATACCCATATAATGGGCAGTAATAACTTTTTCATCATAACCTTTAAGAGTTTACTTGCAACCTGTTTCGGGTAAAAAATCAGGCGGAATATTCACTAAATTAGATACTTTCATCGTTCAAAGTGATGTATGAAACAGATTCTTTTTGTTGTTTTTACCACCAGTCTGCTCTTTCTGGCCTGTTCATCGGCAAAAAAAGCCCATTCTTCAACAATAACACAGGGTTTTACAGGGCGGATAACCGGGTTAACCGGTAATCAAATGCCCATGAAAGGGGCAGACCCTGTGGTTCCCAAAGGAATTTTAACAACTGTTTTCATTTACGAGCCCACTAATATCAGCCAGGTGCGCCAGTTAGGTACCTCTCCAACATATACGGCTATCAATACAAAGCTGGTTGCTTCTGTTGAAACAGACAGCACCGGCGCTTTTACCGTTGCACTTCCTGTTGGCTCTTACTCGGTGTTTATTAAGCAGGATAAGCTGTTTTATGCAAACCTCTTCGATGCCAATAATAACATCGCTTTATTTACGGTGGAAGAAGGCAAGCTAACAACGGTTAATCTTACGGTTAGTTCCGGGGCGGCTTATTAGGTGAGTGGTGAGTAGTGAGTAGGCCGTAGGCAATTGTGAATTGTGAATTGTGAATGGGCAATAAAGAATTGGGGGTTTACCACTCACCACTGACCACTGACCACTCACGCTTCACGCCTCACATCAAAACCTTTCACATAATTAAATCCTGCATGTTATCTTTGCCCTCCTTTCTCAAAAAGGAAACGGATTTTGTGGTTATGAATTTGAATGCGTTGCTGGAGCAGTATCAAAATTCACCCCGCCTTTTTCAGTTGGCGGACAGGCTATCTTTTGCCGAAACCCAACGGATCTTTCTTAAAAATTTACAGGGCAGCAGTTCAGAGTTTGTGGTAAGCTCGGTGTTCATGCACCCCAATTGCCAGCAATTGAACCACCTGGTGGTACTGAATGATGCAGAGGAAGCGGCTTATTTTCATAACACATTAGAAAATCTTACCAACGCCCTCGACCTGTTTTATTTCCCTTCGTCGTTTAAAAACCGGAAAAATTTCAGGCTGCTCAACAGCTCACATGTGATGCTGCGCACGGAGGCCCTTACCAAACTGTCTGCGGGCGGTAACCGCAAAATTATCGTTACCTATCCTGAAGCGCTTTTCGAAAAAGTAGTGTTACCGCAAACACTCAGCAGCAATATCATCAGCATTAAAACAAATGATACCATTAACCTGAACAGTTTAATGGAATTGTTTGTGATGTATGGATTTGACCGCACTGATTTTGTGTACGAACCCGGCCAGTTTGCGCTTCGTGGGGGCATACTGGATATTTACTCTTTCGGAAACGAGAAGCCTTACCGGGTTGAACTATTCGGCAATGAAGTAGACAGCATCCGCATATTCGATCCCGAAACGCAGTTGAGTGAAAGAAAATTATTGCAGGTAAACATTATACCCAATATTGAAACACAGTTTGAAAGTGATGAAAAAATTTCATTGCTTGAATTTGTATCGGAGAATACGGTTGTTTGGCTGAAAGACTGGGACGTGATCAAAGAAAAGATCAAAGGCCAGGAAGAAGACCTGCATGGCTTTATCAGTTTGCTCGATACAGGTTTTCGTATGCACAACAGCGATGAAGAAGATGGCACGAAAATCGTAAAAGAAATTACCTGGAACGATTTTGTAAAGGCAGATACAGTAGAACAACAATTGCAATCAAGGCATATGGTTGAGTTGGGCTACAAACCCAACCTGGCAAGCTTTGAGATCGAATTCAAAACAAAATCACAACCCAGCTTTAACCGCCGCTTCGATTTATTGATCAGTGATCTGAAAGCGCATGAAGCAGCCGGTTATGGCATCTATATTTTTGCAGAACAGGCAAGGCAATTAGAAAGACTGAACAGCATTTTTGCCGACCTGCAAACAGAGATCCAATTTGTTCCGGTTGCCACAGGCATTCATGAAGGATTTATTGATGAAGACCTGAAAGTGGTCTGTTATACCGATCACCAGATATTTCAGCGTTACCACAAATACAAGGTTAAGCAGGCCTATAACAAGAACAAGGCCCTTACGCTAAAAACACTGCGCGATCTGCAGCCCGGCGATTTTGTTACGCATATCGACCATGGTGTAGGTACTTACAGCGGCTTGCAGAAGATAGAAGCCAATGGCAGGGTGCAGGAAGCTGTCAGGATTATTTATAAAGACAGCGATATCCTGTATGTGAACATTAATTCGCTGCATAAAATTTCGAAGTACACAGGCAAAGAAGGTACGGTTCCCAAGATCAATAAGCTGGGTTCGGATGTATGGAATAAGCTGAAAGAAAAAACAAAGGCCAAAGTAAAAGAGATCGCTTTTGATCTGATCAAATTATACGCGCAAAGAAAGGCGCAACATGGGTTTGCACATGCACCGGATAATTATATGCAAACCGAACTGGAAGCCTCTTTTATTTACGAAGACACCCCCGATCAAAGTAAAGCAACAGCCGATGTAAAAAAAGATATGGAGAGCGAAAGCCCCATGGACAGGCTGGTTTGCGGAGATGTTGGTTTTGGTAAAACAGAAGTGGCCGTTCGCGCAGCATTCAAAACCTGTCTCGATGGCAAACAGGCCGCCGTATTGGTTCCTACCACCATTCTCGCGTTTCAGCACTATAAAACTTTTCAGGAAAGGTTAAAAGAATTTCCTGTTACGGTTGATTATCTCAATCGCTTCAAATCATCCAAAGAGAAAAAAGAAACCCTGAAAAAATTGGAAGAAGGGAAGATCGATATCATCATAGGCACACACGGTCTGCTTGGTAAAGAAGTTAAATTCAAAAACCTTGGATTGATGGTGATTGATGAGGAACAGAAATTTGGTGTAGGGCATAAAGAGAAACTGAAAACATTAAAAACAAATGTTGACTGCTTAACACTTACCGCAACACCCATACCAAGAACACTGCAGTTCAGTTTAATGGGAGCGAGAGATCTGAGCATCATTAACACCCCGCCTCCAAACAGGCAGCCCATTCAAACAGAAGTACAGGTATTTAATGATGATTTTATCCGTGATGCGATCTATTACGAAACAGAACGTGGCGGACAGGTTTTCTTTATTCATAACCGTATACACGGGCTGGCAGAAATGTGTGCGTTGATACAGGGACTTTGTCCCGACCTCAGCGTAGGCTTTGCGCATGGGCAACTGGAAGGGCATGACCTGGAAGAAAGAATATTAGATTTTATCGACAGGAAATATGATGTGCTTGTTTGCACCAATATTGTAGAAAGCGGCGTGGATATTCCAAACGTGAATACGATCATTGTAAATAATGCACACCATTTTGGTTTGAGCGATCTGCACCAGTTACGCGGAAGGGTAGGGCGGAGTAATAAAAAAGCATTCTGTTACCTGCTTGCACCCCCTATGAGTACCTTGCCTGTTGATTCGAGAAAACGTTTGCAAACACTGGAACAGTTTAGTGAGTTGGGCAGCGGTTTTCAGATTGCAATGCGCGATCTGGATATCCGTGGTGCAGGAAATTTATTGGGCGGGGAGCAAACCGGATTTATGGCAGAGATCGGGTTTGAGATGTACCAGAAAATACTGGAAGAAGCCATTCGCGAGTTAAAACGGAATTCGTTCCAGGACCTGTTTAAAGAAGAGATCAGCAAGCAGGATGATTTTGTGAGTGATTGTACCATTGATACTGATCTTGAAATATTATTACCGGATAGTTATGTAGAAAGTATTACCGAACGCTTATCGTTATATACCAGTTTGGATAATTGCGATTCGGAAGAAAGCCTGATAGAATTTCATAACGGGATGCTCGACAGGTTTGGGCCAATTCCAGCCAAAGTAGAAGACCTTTTCACCACGGTTCGTTGCCGCTGGATGGGTGTTGATCTTGGGTTTGAGAAGATGACGTTGAAAGAAGACACCCTGCGTTGCTATTTCATTAACCGCCCCGACTCTCCTTATTTTGAATCCGGCTTATTTAAAAAAGTACTGGCCTATTTACAAACGGGTACCAATAAAGCAAGGCTCAAACAAACCGGCCGCATGTTCCTGCTGATAGTAGATCATGTGAAAGACATGGAAGAAATGTACCGTTTCCTGCAACACATGCACCAGGAGGTGATAAGGAAAAGTTAATAGTAATTCCTTAACCCTGGGGTTTAATGAAATTGTGATATATAAGGTATCTTTAGTATATAACGATCCATATGAAAAGCCACTTAATTGTCCTTGTTTTACTACTATCTGTGTTTGTTGTTACAAACTCTGGTTGCAAAAAAACGGTCATACAGGAAAGAGTGGTTGAAGTGGAAAAAAAGACCGCCTGGACGGAGTTAAAAGACTTGCATTACAGTTCCAGGGTGGTATTAAATTCGGCCGTATTTGATGATAGTACGATCGCATTTGTGAATAAGGGTGTAGTAGCTACTTACAATTCAAACACATTAAATTTTAAGGGCGGATATATTTTTGGTTTTGGAGATTTTACAATTGGCAACAAACCTGCTATATCACCGGATTTACTGATCACTGCTAACAGAACACAGGTTCTTATTACAGCTTCTACCGATTTACAACTTCATGGTAAAATGGCTTTTATCGGCCCTTCTCTTTTTGATACAGGGTTTATTGAATTTGTAGCGCCATATAGCAGAACTGTATCACCGCAGGCAATTGTTAAAGGCAAATATGTGCTGCTTCCGTGTTTACGTTCTATCTCATCTCAACAACAACAGTTTGCCTATCTGGCCAGAATAAACAGTTCAATTGATGCCGGTGCAAGTAATTCGATCAGGCTTTCGGTTGATACTATTCAAATGATCAGGTTTACTCCTGTTATTTCTTCATTGTTTGGATCGTTCTTTAGTTCACTGACTGTTGCCGAAGATAAAATATTTATTGCATACGGTGCCGATACTTATCGCGTTGATACATCCGGTAACGTAAAGGCTTTCGGCGCTTCTTTGAATTCAATTTCTGCAATTTTCAAACTGAATGGAAACCTCTTTGCAGTAGATGTATATGGCACCATCTATACGTCTTCTGACAAAGGGGAGAGTTGGAATGTATTTTATCGAACAAATAATCCTCTTTGGGGGTATTTATCATTTCAACAAATTGGGGAGGACGTATTTGCCTTTTACCAAGACCAGATTTGGCAACTCACACTTTCTAGTTCAACAATGAATATCAAAGAACTTCAAAATGAAGGATTGGAAAGATCAGCTATTACCTCAATTAACAGGTGTGGCAGTAAAATATTTGTAACGAGCCTTTTTGGAGTGTATTACCGCAGTTGGGATCTTTTTAAAACGTATAAGTAACCGTCAAAAACTTTGCATACTCTCGTGCCTCCTGCGTATTCTTTGCGGCACTCCTGTTCTTCCTAAGCTAATGAAAGCAGAAAATCTTAGAAACAGTTGCAGACTAAAGGGCTTATTGTTTTCGACAGGTTGGATCAAAGCAGTACCGCAAGGCTCGCAGGGAACCGCAATGAACGCAGAGTTATCAGGCCCTTCTTTGCGCCCCCTGCTTGTGCCATGAGGTTCTTTTAACGATGGAAAAGAAAGAATAAAATCTTTCGGCAATCCGGCAACGCTGTTCAGGCGGGGTTGTCAAACCACTCTGCGCTGCTGGTTTCGAGAGGAGCTGGTGGTGAACGGTCAGAGAAAAGCCTTTATTAAGAAGGCAGGTG
>Ga0208756_100143_pt1 | contig 44878 bp, 45 predicted proteins | sample LakWasMe73_LOW10_2_FD_183901 | JGI IMG/M metagenome (GOLD analysis project Ga0208756, IMG submission 183901) | Freshwater sediment methanotrophic microbial communities from Lake Washington under simulated oxygen tension - Sediment Metagenome... | ecosystem: Environmental > Aquatic > Freshwater >... | reverse complement strand
TGCACGAACAAAGCCAAATAGTACCCAGATTATGGCACAAAAAAGGGAGGAGCACTTTGCAAAGTGCTCCTCCCTTGGTATCTTCAACTATTACCTAAAATCAGTCAACCTATTTTAGGACGTCACAGTAAAACCTTCTGTGAATATTGAATGATGAACAGGGAATATTGAATGCCGAATTGGTTTTATTTCAATATTCAATATTCAATATTCCGTGTTCATCATTCAATAATCCCTTTACCTTTGTCAAAACCACTGTTTATGCCATCATTTGATATAGCCAGCGAAGTAGACATCCAGGCATTGGATAATGCGGTGAATACCGTTAAAAAAGAGATCAGTACCCGTTTTGATTTTCGGGGTTCACCGGTTACGGTAGAACTGAACAAAAAGGAGTACCAGCTATTACTTGAAGTGGAGAGTGACATGAAGATGAAGCAACTGATCGATGTATTGATCAGTCGCTCCATGAAACAGGGAATAGATGCCGGGGCTTTTGATTTCAGTAAAGATGCTTACCCAAGTGGCAAAGTGGTGAAGAAAGAAGTAGGCGTTAGAAACGGTCTGAAGCAGGATGATGCCAAAAAGATCGTAAAAATGATCAAGGAGGGCGGTTTTAAGGTGCAGGCGGCTATTATGGACGATATTATCCGGGTAACGGGCAAAAAGATCGATGATCTGCAGGAGGTGATTGCCAAATGCCGGACCGAGAATTTTGGTATTCCGCTGCAGTTTGTGAACATGAAAAGCTAGAAAAAGGCCGTTTTTGGGTTGATTTAGCCTAAAAAACTCCAATTTCATTTGGCAAAACCCCAATTTGGGGCTAATTTTGCACCTCTTTAAATAATCGTACGGCCAAATCCGTACAACCTAAATCTAAAAAAATGAAACAAGGTATCCATCCTGAAAATTATCGTTTTGTTGTGTTCAAGGACATGAGTAACGGTACAACCTTCCTTAGCAAATCAACCGCTGCAACCAAGGAAACCATCCAGTTTGAAGATGGTAAAGAGTATCCTCTGGTAAAACTGGAGATCTCTAATACTTCTCACCCTTTTTACACTGGTAAGAATGTATTGGTGGATACAGCTGGTCGTATCGATAAATTCAATAAACGTTACGCTAAGAAAGCTTAGTCTTTCACTAACAGATAAAAAAATCCCGAAGAAACTTCTTCGGGATTTTTTTTTGCGGTATAGTAAGTTAATCTGTAAAAAGGTTGACTGGCATATTTGATGGGCTGTTTTGTATGCAGGTAACCGCTTCAAACATTACCTTTGCAATTGATAAATTAACAATATGAAACTTGACATACTTGCTTTTGGCGTTCACCCGGATGATGTAGAACTGGGCTGTTCCGGAACACTGCTGGCGGCTGTAGCTGAAGGGAAAAAGGTTGGTGTGGTTGATCTAACCAGAGGAGAACTTGGAACGAGGGGTAATGCAGAGATCCGTTTGGAAGAAGCCAACAGGGCAGCTAAGATACTCGGACTTTCTGTTAGAGAGAATATAGGAATGGCGGATGGCTTTTTTGAGAATGATGAAGAAAACAAGCGGAAGGTTATTGCAACTATCCGTAAATTTCAACCCGGGATTATTTTAGCCAATGCATTTGAGGACCGCCACCCTGATCATGGCAGGAGTGCCAGGCTTGTGGCAGATGCGGCATTCCTGGCAGGCTTAAGAAAAGTTGAAACATATATTGATGGGGTATTACAACCAATCTGGAAACCCAGTTATGTATTTCATTATATACAGGACAGGTATATTGAACCAGATTTTGTAGTAGATATTTCAGCACATGTAGAGAAGAAAATGAAATCGATAGAAGCGTATTCAACACAATTTTATAACCCGGATCTGGATGAACCACAAACGTATATTTCTTCATCCAATTTCCTGGAAGGGATCAAAGCAAGGGCCATGATGTTTGGTAAAAGAGTGGGTGTTGATTATGCGGAAGGGTTCTGTACAGAGAAAACGATCGGAATAAAAAGTTTTGATGCATTTATTCAAAATATAACCTGATAAACATTGTGCTTTTGCGGAAAATAGTGCACGCAAAGGCGCTAAGGCGCAGGTAAATCCTAATAAAGTAAGCATGTCGAAAGTAAAAGTAGGATTGGTACAGATGAGTTGTACCAACGTAAAAGAAGATAACCTTGCAAAAGCGATACAGAAAGTAAGGGAAGCTGCTTCAAAAGGGGCACAGATCATTTGTTTGCAGGAATTATTTACTTCTTTGTATTTCTGCGATACGGAAGACTATGAGCATTTTAAACTGGCAGAAGCAATTCCCGGCGCTACTACTGATGCATTGGGTGTTGTGGCTGCTGAATTGAAAGTGGTGATCATTGCTTCTTTATTTGAGAAAAGAACGCAGGGTATCTATCATAATACAACTGCCGTACTGGATGCAGACGGGACCTATCTTGGCAAGTATCGTAAAATGCATATTCCAGATGATCCTGCTTTTTATGAGAAATTTTATTTTACACCCGGCGATCTTGGATATAAAGTATTTAAAACAAAATATGCCAGCCTGGGTGTATTGATCTGTTGGGACCAATGGTACCCTGAAGCAGCACGTATTACTGCTTTGATGGGAGCTGATATTTTATTTTATCCTACAGCAATTGGCTGGGCCACTTCGCAGGACGAGGCAACCAATACAGAACAATACAATGCATGGCAAACCATTCAACGTAGTCATGCAATTGCCAATGGGGTACATGTGGTAAGCGTAAACAGGGTAGGATTGGAGCAAAATGGGGCGATGAAATTCTGGGGCGGTTCATTTGTAAGTAACCCTTTCGGAACACTTTTGTATAAAGCATCTCATGAAGAAGAGGAGATAGCTGTGATTGAGATAGACACAGCTAAAACAGATAGCTACCGAACCCACTGGCCTTTTTTAAGAGATCGCAGAATCGATTCTTATCAACCCATTACCAAACGTTTTATTGACAAAGACTAAAGAATAGTCAGAAGTCAGGAAGTCGGAAAGTCCGAAAAACAATGTTATTTTTTGAAATAAATTGTAGTATAATAATATAACCAAGCTATTATGCCTTTTAAATTTGAAAAACTTCTTGTATGGCAGAAAGCTTTGGATCTCTCTGAAATCGTAAGCAGGATAACCATAGGTTTTCCTAAAGAAGAAATGTATGTATTATCATCACAGATTAAGCGTACTGCCGATTCTGTATCACTCAATATAGCTGAAGGTTCTAAAGGCAATCGAATGCTGAATTTGCCCGGTTTATCACTATCACATTGCGATCAGATATTGAGGTGGTTGGCTGTATTTTTATCACAAAAAGAAGGAATATCATTTCAGAGGAAAATTTTGATCTTGTCTATAACAGATGTGAAGAAATTCTGGTTATGCTAAACTCATTACATAAATCATTGAAATAAAACCGACTAATTGAACGAGAAAAATATCTTTCCGACTTCCGGACTTTCCGACTTTCTGACTCCAAAAAAATCCGGATATTTTTTTCCGGCAGAGTTTGCTAAACATGAAGCTACCTGGCTAAGCTGGCCGCATAAAGAAGCGAGCTGGCCCGGAAAGATCGATACGATCTATCCGAATTACTGCCAGTTTATCAAATACCTTGCGCTTAGTGAAAAAGTGCGCATCAATGTATCGAATGATGCGATGAAAAATTTTGCATTAGCGCATCTGGAAAAAGCAGGCGTTAATTTAGCACAGGTTGAATTTTTTATGCACCCAACCAATGATGCATGGTGCCGCGATCATGGACCTGCATTTTTGATCAATCCCGATGCTCATATAAAAAAAGTAATTGTTGACTGGGACTATAACGCATGGGGCAATAAATACCCGCCATTTGATCTGGACGATGTGATACCAACTTTGATTGGTAAACATTTTAATATTCCTGTTTACCATCCCGGAATTGTAATGGAAGGAGGCTCGGTGGAGTTTAATGGTAAGGGCGCTTTGCTTACCTCAACTGCCTGTTTGTTAAACCCTAACAGGAACCAGCATTTAAACCAGGGACAAATTGAGCAATACCTGTACGATTATTATGGTGTGGACCAGGTATTATGGGTGGATGAAGGTATTGTGGGTGATGACACCGATGGACATATTGACGATACTGTACGTTTTGTGAATGAGGATACGGTGATCACCGTGGTAGAAGAAAATGTGACTGATGAAAACTATGCGCTGTTACAGACAAACCTGAAGCAGTTAAAAAATATGCGCTTGTTGAATGGCAAGCAACTTAATATCGTTGAATTGCCCATGCCAGATGAAATCATTTACGAGGACCAGCGCCTGCCTGCTTCTTATGCCAATTTTTATATCAGCAACGGGCATGTGATCGTTCCAACCTATCGCTGCAATAAAGATGAAAAGGCATTACAGATCATTGCTGATTGTTTTCCGGGCAGGGAAATTGTGGGAATTGATTCTACAGATATTATCTGGGGACTGGGCAGCTTTCATTGCCTGAGTCAGCAGGAGCCTCTTGTATGATATTGCATGACAATGACCGGTAAAAATTAACCGGTCACTGTCATGGTTGATCCACTGATATTAACAGTATATTTCTTTAAGGCAGAAGTAGCAGGCCCAACTGTTACTGCACCCGCAGTAGTAAAGGTTGATCCGTGATTGGGACAAATGAAATTGTTTGAGCCAGCATTGAAATTGATCGCCGTACCTTCATGTGTACACGCAACCTGCACCGCTGTAAATGACCCGGGCGTATTTCCTGAAGCAAGTCTTACCACAATTACACCACTTTGCACCAAAGATGATCCGATAGTTAGCAGGCTGGTATCAAGATTAACGTTAAAATTAACCGGCACCTGAGGGGCGTTGGGTGTATTATTGGTGGAAGTGCCTGCGCCGCTTTTACTGCAGGCAGCCATACAAACTGAACAGGCGGCAACTACCGGACCTGCTAAACTTCCTAAGAATGCTCTTCTTTCCATGGGAAAAGGTTTGGTTATAATATTGATTGAAATGAGGTGCCGTTACTACCTTAATTTGCAGGCTAGCAGAAATAATTCTGACCCCTGTCTTTCAGGTATTGAATTGTAACAGCTCTCCAGCAAACCGATACGTAACCCTTTTGAAAAAAGTTGCCTGTACTCATTTGTGTTCCCGCCAAAAGGTGGGTTTGTTTCAAACTCCCTGTTAAAGAGCAGGCCAACCAGCTTACCGTTGTCTGAGAGAAGTTTTTTGATGTGTTCTGCATATTGTTCACGCAGAGACGGATCTAACGCACAGAAAAAAGTTTGTTCAACAATCAGGTCATATTGGCCGATTAGTTCAAAAAAATCGCCTGTTAGTATAATGATGCCCGGGTAATCCGCAACAGTAAACACCTTGCTGATCTTTTCTCTTACAACCTTTGAAATATCTATGACCGTGATGTTATGAAAGCCTTTGTTGTACAGGTATTGGGCCTCATAACTGTTTCCGCCACCGGGAATAAGAATACGGATATTTTTATCGGTTAACTGATCAAAATAATGTTTAAGCGGGGTTGAAACATAGCCGATATCCCATCCGGTTTGTTGTTTGCGGTATCGTTCGTTCCAATAATCGGCTGACAGGAATTCTGTAGGCATAGCAATAGTTAAAAATTAGTAATTAGCAATTAGTAATTACGGTAGCAGAGAAGTTCACAATTCACTACTTACTACTTATTCTCCCCTGTAACTGTTGCCTGCCTGGGTATAATAAATGTGATGAGTTCATCGGGTTGAATACCGGCTCTTTCACAGGCATCGGTGATATCTTCTCTTGATACATTGGCGGCGAATGATTTTTCTTTCAGCCTTTTTTTCACGCCTTTCAAATCCATACCCTCATAGCCTCCCGGGCGCATTAGTGAGTAAGCATGAATTAAACCGGATAATTCATCGAAAGCATAGAGCATTTTATCCATATTTGTTACAGGCTCCACACCAAAATGCGTATGGCCGTGAGACGCAATAGCATGGATGATCTCAGGGTCAATATTTCTCTGTTCCAGCTCTTCAATAATTTTTTTGCAATGCAGATCGGGCCATTGATCCCAGTCGGCATCGTGTAAAAGTCCCGCCATTTCCCATTTCCATTGCCCTGCATCATCAAGCAACTCTTTTTCTTTGGCCCAGCAACTCATCAGGTAAGCAACCTGCTGCATGTGCAATTTGAGCTTGGGATTAAGTACCCATTCAGTAAAAAGTTGATTAGTCTGTTCGTGGGTTAACACGTTGCCTGTGTTGGCGGTATTGCCAAATTGGGTTCTGCCGAGATGGAGTGACATAGCCTGTATAGTTTATTTCAAAGATAGGGGGCTGTTTTTGAAATAAATGTGGTGCTGGTTAATATCTTTAGGATTCAAATAACTCTGCGGTAGATCTGCTTCTCTCTGTTACTGTGTGAAATAAATTTTATTCACCGCTGAGCCGCGGGAGACGGGGAGGTTTCGCAGAGAGAAATCTTTAAATCAAAATGAGTATGAAAAATATTTTTGGGGTGATGGCGTTGTTTGCAATAGCCTGTATTATTCATGCATGCAGCCCTAAGCCGTATAGCGCCACCAATAAAGTGTATCGTAAGCAATCAAAAGCGTATGCCAAACAGATTTTGCTGCAACCGGCAGACCATTTGAATGATACGGTTAAACAGCCTCCGTTCTGGGTAGGTACTACCAATTTTGGTATACGCAAGCCCAATTTTGTGATCATCCATCATACCGCCCAGAATTCCTGCGATCAAACGTTACAAACATTTACAAAAACCAGAACTGCTGTTAGTGCACATTATGTAATCTGCAAAGATGGAACGGTGCATCATATGCTGAGCGATTATTTGCGCGCGCAACATGCAGGTGTTAGCCGCTGGGGCAATTTGATAGATGTTAACTCTTCTTCCATCGGTATTGAACTGGATAATACAGGCTTTGAACCATTTGATAGTTTGCAGATCAACAGCCTGCTGAGTGTGTTGGCAAAACTGAAAAAGGATTATAATATTCCTGCTGCCAATTTTATTGGTCATGGAGATATTGCGCCAACGCGCAAGAATGATCCCAACTATCGTTTTCCCTGGAAAAAACTGGCAGAGAATGGTTTTGGATTATGGTATGATGAGGCGAGGGAGGAGGTACCTGCTAGTTTCAATCACATACAGGCCTTACGTATTGTTGGATATGATGTAAAAGATACCACAGCCGCCATCCGCTCATTTAAACGGCATTTTTTACAGGACACCACTAAACGCATCAACGATCTTGACAGGAGCGTGTTGTATAATCTTCTGAAAAAATATATGTAGCGGGGTGAATGGGCAATTGTGAATGGTGAATGGTGAATGGGCAATAGGCAATTGTAAATGAGGAATAGCCTCTGTGTAATATATTGACCATTGCCAATTCACCATTCACAATTGCCCATTCACAATTAAAATTGCTTAAACCTTTCAAAACAAGCCTGTGTAAGGCTTTCGCGGTCATCGGGGTGGGCAATATCAATTAATGCTTTGGCCCGCTGGCGAAGATTTTTTCCGTAGAGATAGGCAATACCATATTCTGTTACTACGTAGTGGATATGTCCGCGTGTGGTAACTACGCCTGCAAACTCTTTCAGGCAGGGCACAATACGGGGTACCCCTTTTTTTGTTCTGCTGGTTAATGCAATAATTGGTTTGCCTCCTTCACTTAATGCCGCGCCACGCATGAAGTCCATCTGCCCGCCAATACCGCTGAACTGAACAGCGCCAATACTGTCTGCACAAACCTGCCCTGTAAGATCAACTTCGATAGCACTGTTAATAGCCACCATGTTCGGATTTCTGCGTATTACGTGCGGATCATTTACATAATCAATATCAAGGAAATTGATAGCAGGGTTATCGTGCACATAATCATATAAACGCCTGGTGCCAATGGCAAAACCGGTAACGGCCTTATTGGGGTGAATTCTTTTTTTGCGGTTATTGATCACACCTTTTTCAAACAGGTCAATCACACTGTCGCTAAGCATTTCTGTATGGATACCGAGGTCTTTGTGATTATTTAATGCCCTTAAAACAGCATCGGGTATGGTGCCGATACCCATTTGCAACGTACTGCCGTTTTCTATCATGCCGGCAATATATTTTCCGATAGTCAGTTCAGTGTCTGTTGTGTTCTCGCTATAATTCACTTCGGGTAAATCCTCTTCATGGTAAACCATATGAGAGAAACTGTTTACATGAATCAGTCCATCGCCATGTGTTCTGGGCATTTTAGGGTTTACCTGCGCAATTACATATTTTGCCGTGTTAACTGCAGAGCGCGCAATATCAACAGATGCGCCCAAAGAGCAGTAACCATGAATATCCGGTGGAGATACATGCACAAGGGCAACATCAATGGGCAGGATCTTTTTCTTGAACAGGTCGGGAATATCACTCAGGAATACCGGGATAAAGTCTGCACGTCCCTCACTTACAGCTTCTCTTATCGGTGCCGATACAAACATACAGTTGATATGGAAGCTATCCTGGTATTGAGGTTTCTGCACTTCAAGATCTCCAAGTACCGTAATGAATACCAGCTCTACATTCTTAAGCCTTGGTGCCTGCTCTGCCAGCTTACGCATAAGAAAGAGTGGGGTACAGGCACTGCCATGAACAAATAACCGCTGGTTACTTTTGATAATACTTAAAGCCTGTTCTGCTGTTGTGTATTGAATAGGAATACTCATCTTGTTTGTTTACTGCAAAGCTGCAATGGATTGATATGTAAAAAAATGATTTTTGTAAGGTTTTGCATTTTTTATTGCAATTGATTGACAGGTGTGATAAATTTTATCAATAGCTATACAGCCTGTTCCATTAATGAGGCCCTTTTGCATTATAATGTAATGATAACTATTTATTAATTATTTACATAATTGACAGGAGGGAGGCTTATGTAATAGTGGGGGAAAAAATTGGAAGGGAGGGGTTTGCCACAGAAGGCACAGATTGGTACAGAAAAGTCTGTGTACGTCTGTGTCTTCTGTGGCAAAAAATTTAATTGCGTATCTGACCATTTCCCCTGATCACCCATTTTTCGGTAACTAATTTTTCCAGCGCAAATGGCCCTCTGGCATGTAGTTTCTGGGTTGAGATGCCGATCTCTGCACCGAGGCCAAACTGTTCGCCATCGGTGAAGCGGGTGGAGGCATTGGTGTAAACCGCCGCTGCATCTACTTCCTGCAAGAACCGTTCACAGTGTTTTTTGTTGCGCGAGATAATGGATTCTGAATGTTTGGTTGAATGCCTGCGGATATGCGCCAATGCCATATCAATATCTTTCACCACTTTAACGGCACATTGTAAACTCAGGAACTCGCGGCTAAAATCTTCCGGAGCTGCTTTTTGCAGGTATGGATAGCCTTTTAGTAATCTGTATGCTTTAGTATCTGCAAATATTTCTACTTCATGTTTTGCAAATAATAGTTGCAGTTTCTTTAAAAAATCATTGGCCACAGTTTCATCAACCAGCAAAGTATCCATCGCATTACAAACAGAGGGGCGTGATACTTTTGCATTTACCACAATTGAAACGGCCTGGTTAAGGTTGGCCTCTTTTTCAACGTACACATGACAAACACCGGCACCTGTTTCAATTACAGGTACCAGGCTGTTTTTTCTTACATATTGGATAAGACTGTCTGAACCCCTTGGTATCAGTACGTCTACATACTTTGTAGCAGTAAAGAGCACCTGCACCGTTTCACGGTCAGAAGGTAATAATGTTACGCAATTAGGGTTAATGCCATTTTGCTTTAATACTTTCCTGATCAGTGTCAGCGCAGCTTTATTGGTATGTTCGGCTTCACTGCTTCCTTTCAGTACGCAGGCATTCTGGCTGCGCAGACAAAGCGCAGCAATATCAAATGTTACATTAGGTCTTGATTCATAAATAACACCCACCACGCCTAATGGTACAGCAATTTTTTCCATCGCTAAACCATTGGGCAGGATGCGGGAAGTTAATACCTGCCCTGACGGGTTGGTTAATTTGCTGATGTTACGGATGCTGCCGGCAATATGATGAATGCGTTCTTTATTCAGCATCAGCCTGTCAATACGCGGATTGGCAGAGTCAACCCTGGCAAGATCTTTCCGGTTAGCAGCCAGAATTTTTTCTGTGCTTTTCTCCAACTCATCAGCCAGCGCACGCAAAGCTTTTTTAAGTTGTGCATCCTTTAAGCTGCGAAGCGAAACCGCAGCTTCATATGTTTTGATGATCAAACCTTCTACTGTTTTCATTGTGTCCGATACCGTATTAGAACATGACTATATTATCGGCATGCGCCGCTATTACATTTTTCGTTGAGAGGTTGGCATTGATATCAATGGCAGCTAATTTTACTTTAGCAACGCCAATGATCTCACTGTCTTCATTCATAACCTGCACGATCTCATTGCTGTTAAATTTACCCTGCACTTTTGTAATACCAATGGTAAGCAGACTTTTTCTTTGCAACAATGCTTTGGCCGCACCTTTATCAACCATAATTGTTCCAATGGTGATAGAGCCGCTGGCTAACCATTTCTGGCGGGCTTTTAGATTAGATGCCTGCGGCAGAAAACTGGTACCTGCTTTTCCATTCAGCGCAGCAGTGAATGGAGAATCGCCGTTCAATCCACATATCACTACTTTAATACCCAATGATGTAGCGAGCCTCGTAAAAGTGAGCTTTGAGATCATCCCACCTAATCCCATGCTGCTTTTATCGGTTCGTACAAAAGCCATTACCGACTGATCGATCTTTTCAATTACCGGAATGATCTCCTTGCGGTCGTTCATAAAACCACCAACAGATGTGCAGATCAGTAAAGCTTCTGCTTCAAATCCGATAGCAAGCAATGTGGCCAGTTCATCATTATCGGAAAATTTAAGTTCGACATTACTTACCAGGTCATTCTCATTTACAACAGGAAGAATACCATTATCCCAGAATGTCTGAAAAGTTTCTTTCAGTTGCAGAAATTGTGAGCGGTTAGAAAAATGATGCCTTTCGCAAAGTGCCTGTGCAACGGGTATATCGTAGGTGGCAAATTGCTGCTGGTATAAACGGATCAGTATCGGGTTGCCGATGGCTGCGGCAGCCTTGCGGTCGGTTAAACTGCCTTTATAGTTTTTGATATACGTTTTCCCGCTGCCAACAGCACCGCTGGATACAAGTACAACATGATAATTCTTTGACAGCCCGGCAATACCTGCAGCTACTTTTTTAATCACTGCACGGCTTATCTGGCCGTCTTTTCCTGTTAAAACGGCCGTACCGAGTTTAATGATGATCACCGGCTTTTGCATTTTGCAAAAATAAGCTCTTAGCAGTAATTAAATGAATTAGCTCAACAATATCAGGTTTTAATGTCCTGAGATTCAGCATGGTATTGGCTTTATGCGGTTAATTGGGTTGGTTTACCAGCGTTTTCAGTGGGTTTCTTTCTGGACTTTTATCGCTAATTTCAATATCCCTTATTTATTCATTTAATTACTTATATATGAAAAGAATCATTATTTCAACCATGCTGATTGCTCTTCTGACAGTAAACAGTATAATGTTGCAGGCGCAGGCCATTACTTCTAAACAGATCGATTCAGTAGCAGAACTTAGCCTTAAAACATTTGATGTGCCGGGTATTGCGGTGGCTGTTATCAAAGATGGCAAAGTGATCCATGCAAAAGGTTATGGTGTACGTTCACTCAGAACAATGGAGAAAGTGGATGAAAATACTTTATTCGGCATCGCATCTAACAGTAAAGCCTTTACCGCTGCGGCATTAGGTATGCTGATTGATGAAGGCAAATTGAAATGGGACGATAAAGTAACAGACTATATTCCTGAATTCAGATTGTATAATCCTTATGTAACCGAAGATTTTACCATCAGGGATCTGCTCACACACAGAAGCGGCCTGGGCCTGGGTGCCGGCGACCTGATGATGTTTCCGGATGGCAGTGATTTTACCAAAGCAGACATCATTCATAACCTCCGTTATTTGAAACAGGTATCGGGTTTCCGTACTAAATATGATTATGACAATAACCTCTATATTGTTGCAGGCGAAGTAGTGGCACGGGTTTCAGGAATGAGCTGGGAAGATTTTATTGAAAAACGGATCATGCAGCCATTGAAAATGACCAGCAGTGCCGCATCGCTGAATAGACTTAAAAACAAAACCAACAGCATCAACCCGCATGCACCGGTAAATGGAAAAGTGCAGGCAATAGATATGGACTGGAGCGAAACAGCCAATGCAGCAGGCGGTATCTGGAGCAGTGTTACCGATTTAAGCAAATGGCTTATCATGCAGATGGAGAATGGGAAATACGGTGAAGGCTTATCTCAGAAATTATTCAGCGAAGCGGTACATGAAGATATGTGGACACCACAAACCATTATTCCTACCCGTACATCAGCCCCCTACAACACGCATTTTGCAGCCTATGGATTAGGTTTTTTTCTGAGTGATGTGAAAGGTTACAAACAGGTTACACATACCGGCGGACTGGCAGGCATTGTTACACAGGAAACCATGATCCCTGAATTGAAACTGGGCATCATTGTATTTACCAACCAGCAGGTGGGGGCAGCCTTTACTGCTATTACCAATACTATAAAAGACAGTTACCTTGGAGTTAAAGGGATGGACTGGGTAAAGCTGATGCACGTGAGGGTAGTGGCGGGAGAAACCAATGCCCAAAAAATAACTGATGAGATATGGAAGGATATTGAAACACAGCAAAAAAGCAGCGAAAGGAAAATAAATATTGACCCTTTTGTTGGAGTATACACCGATCAGTGGTTTGGCGATGTGGTGATCTCTGTTAAGAATGGTAAACCATGGTTTGACTCAAAAAGATCTCCAAAACTCACAGGCGAATTACTGGCGTATAAAGGAAATACTTTTATTGTTAAATGGAACGACCGCAGCATGGATGCCGATGCGTTTGTAATGTTCAGTCTGGACAAAGATGGCAAACCTTCGGGAATGAAGATGAATGCTATTTCTCCTTTAACTGATTTTAGTTACGATTTTCAGGATCTTGATTTTAAGAGAGTGAAGTGAATTAAATAGGTTTGTTTGCCACAGATGACACAGATAGATTCTTCTCTGTGCAAATCTGTGTCATCTGTGGCAATATTTTTACAACTTGAAGAATATTTTCTTTTTGTAGAGGAAATAGCAGAGTCCCCATTCCAAAGCAAAGATGCATAGGGATGAAATGATCTGGCTAAGCATTTCAGGCGTATTGATAAAACCAAGCAACCCGGTGCCGATAGCACGGATATAACCATTAAACCATCTTGACCCAACAATTTCGAAGAACAGGTAAATAAAAAGGGAGTTCATACCAACAATGGTAAAAAACTTCAGGTGTTTTTTATGGTCTTTGATGTCTATCCACCAATAACATAGGGCCAATCCCAATAAACACCACCCCAAAGAAACAAGGGTAAAAGAGCTGGTAGCAATGCGTTTGATGATAGGTGTGAGGCCTGCCGTATCTAATCCATATCCCAAAACCAAACAAACCAATACCCATATTGCCATTGTTTTTAGCTTGTTTTTCCCTTCTAATAATAATTTTCCGGTTAAAGCACCGGCAATAGTATGCACAGCGGTAGGAATACAATTGATGGCCACCCATCCGCCGGGATTGATCTTATTCATCAACAGTACGTCCATATAATTGCCAAAATTGTGCTGGTCTGTAAAAGGCTGGTCAAAATTGGGTATATGGGTAAACCGGTACAAGACTTCAGTTAATAGTAATAAGCCAATACAAAAGATTATCTGTGCCATATTGCTCCATTGGAAAATAAGGAAGGCTACAAGGGTAGTAAAAGATAATTGTGTTAATACATCCCATAACTCGAACGATAACCCGTCTTTGCGGACTGCATAATCCAATACACCCCAAAAAAACAGCCAGCCGCAGCGTTTAAGCGTTTTTTTGAAAGATTGTTCCCAGGTAAAACCGTGCTCTTTTTGTTTATGCAAAGAGTAAGCCATGGCTGCGCCGGCCATATACATAAATCCCGGCTGTACCAGATCCCAGAAACGCAGGCCGTTCCATGGGTGGTGGAAGAATTGGAGGAAGATCCCGTTCAGGAAATTCCCTTCTGTGGCTTTAAAAAGATGTTCATACAATTCGGTGCTTTCGAGGGCAAGCAGCACCATGATAAAGCCTCGCATAAAGTCGAGGGATAGCAAACGTTTCACGGGGGCAAGGTTTTGAAGTTAGGAACTGAATAGCATTCAGTTGCCTCAATATACAAAAACACTTTGTTAAACCATACTCCCCACCAGTTTTTGGGTAAAAAAAGCCTTTATTGCAGAGCGTTTTTAAGCCTCTTCTAACTCTTTTATATCCAGCTTATTCATTGTAAGCATAGCCTGCATTACTCTTTGTGCGCGGGCACGGTCTTTACCCTGCAGCAGCTCACCCAAAACAGAGGGAATGATCTGCCACGATAAGCCATATTTATCTTTCAGCCATCCACACCGGCTTTTTTCGCCGCCTGCCGATAGTTTTTCCCAGAGATCATCCACTTCTTCCTGCGAATAGCAGTTAACAAATAAAGAGATGGCAGGAGTAAACTGGTACATGGGGCCGCCATTGAATGCATGAAAATGTTGCCCCTCCAGTTCAAAAGAAGCAGACATTACCGTGCCACCGTCTCCCATACGGTTCATGCTTTTGATATCGGCATTTTTAAAGACAGAAACATAAAAATTAACGGCTTCTTCCACATGGCCATCAAACCAAAGAAAGGGTGTGATCTTTTGCATACGGATAGTTTTATTTTGAAATCTTTTTCTTTTTGGCTTCTTTTTCCAGGTTCATTTTTACACGATACTTTACAATCTTTTTTATTAAAGCAACCGGCAGTGGCTTTTCTGTGGTAAAGCGAATGGTTCCTTTTGAAACACTGTAATTTTTTAATTCATCTTTAAATACAAGTATCGTTTTCCCATCCCACGGAAAAAGAGAACAGTGTTCTTTAAATGCTGCAAAACCAACCAGCATACCATGGTATTTGAAGGCAGGCATGCCGTAACTGATTACTTCTACAGCATCTGGCGCCACCGATAAAATGATATACCTGAGCTTTTCTAATGCAACCCTTACTTTTTCGGGATATAAGGAAAGGTAGGTGTTGATGTCTTTAACGGGTGCTTTCATCGTAATAGTAATTTATTGTGCTGATTTTTTGCTGATGCCTGTTTTAAGTTTACCACCCAGCCATGCACAGGGTAATGCAGAGATCACCAGTGCGATAGGATACCAGTGCTGCGATAAATTTCACCCAACATACACACCAATAGTACTGGCCACCAGCCCAAGATAACCGGGTATCATTGCGTGCAGCATGGGTTTGTTAGGTGCCAGTGCAGCAGCAAGGTAACTACCCGCTACGCCATATACACAGCGATACAAAAATGCCGCTACCAACATCCATGTTACAAACAATCCCTGAGGAGGAGGGAAGATGCCGCTTTTTTCCAGAACCGTATCTGTGGCAACAGATAAGCCAACACCTAAAATAATCGCTGCCAGTATTGCGCCAATACTTTTGAAAAGATTCTTATTCGTATGCAACTGTTATTGGTTTTGCTTAATCAACACAGGTTACTAAATTATAAATCTGATCCGGAAAAAGAAATGCCTTTTATGTCAATAAGAGGGGGGATTTACGACAACGCATACCGGATAAGTAAAACAGGATCACAAAAAAATAATGCCTAACCGAAATAAACAGGGCTAATTTGCTATTATTCACCGATTTATAAAAAAAAATCTGCCTTATTTTGCGCGTAGTTACCTAAAGATTAAATAGATTTATCCATCTTATGAAGAGAGCCCGGAAGATTTCCGTTATTTTATTGTCCATCTCCAGTTTTATTGGCCTTTTACGTGGTTATCGTATGATTCGGTATCCGGCTGCTGATTCAATCCTGTTTCCTTACCCGGAAGATTTGATCAAGGATTCTGTTTTCTCCAATTATGTGATCCTCGGATGGATATTGTTTTCTCTTGTTGGTGTTTTCAGTCTATTGGTTATTGCAAGCATTCATTTCAATTTTAAAAACTATGCCTACCTCATTATTATAGAAGGCATTTTTTGTTCTTTCTTAACCCTCTTACATATTCTGTTAACAGGTTTCGTGCCTGTTCATTTATTCGTTTTACCGCTTTGTATTGTCGTTCTCGTTTTAGGCGTGCTTCAAACGCCGAAGGAATTTTGAATAGTGAATATGGAATATTGAATGATGATTTACTTCTTACACTACCATTCCTGTTCAGCCTGATTTGCGGGATCACTTCAATGCAAAGTTTATTTTCTTAAATTTTATTTTGGAATAAACTAATGACTACCAGGCACTAACCTTACTTGAAGTATTGGGTAAGAAATATTTATGAGTAAAATAGTACGGTTGGCAGGAGATTTGTAGCATTATAATAAAAAATACTATGAAATATTTTTTATCTCTTCTGCTAATAATCTCTTCAGCTTCCTGTACTTCTTACCGCTACCTGAAAGTAGCCGCACCCGGCATGATACAGAATAAGGACAATGGTTTTACGGAAGAAAAAGACAGTATCCAGGTTGATTATCATTTTTATGGGAACGGCGGCCCCATTAACCTTACTGTTTACAACAGGATGAATAAAGCGGTACAGGTTGATTTTACCCGGTCGGCGCTGGTAATAAATGATAGGGCTATTGGGTTTAACAAGGGCAATCTGCAGTTTAACGGCATAACCAATGGAAACCAGATAGAATGGGCCAGGGGATTTAGCAGTAGCTCAGGCTCCATTTCGGCAACAGCCAGTTTGCCGGAGAGTATGGTGTTCATCCCGGCTCATTCGTATAGTACAATAACACCCATAACACTTACCAACCAGTTTTTTGACAGCATACCCAAATCAAAGTTTATTAAAAGTGATTACCAGTATGATAGTGTGCAAACACGGGTTATACAAACAGCCAGTTATGATCAATCATCCTCTCCGCTGGTATTTAAGACGTATCTCACATTTATTACCGGTGATGCTGATCGTAAAGAGTTTATACAGCAACACCTGTTTTATATTTCTGAGATTGTAAAAGCACCCGGCAACCCATCAGAATTTGCGTATGCGAAAACGCCCAATGGTGATAAATTTTACGTAACACGCAAAAAGGGGGCAGGAATAGGCGGAGGTTTGTTGGTTGCTACCGTAGTGGCAGCGGCTGCTGTTTCTGACGCTCATTCTCACAAAGCAAAATAATTGATGATCGGGACTTGAGCCAAAGAGAATGATGAATATTAAACAGGGAATCTTGAATGATGAAGTAAAAATCAGCATCAATTAATCTGTGCTCAATTTCGATAGTCTGGTTATTTCCAAACCGTTTCAATAGGAGAATACCCAAATACTTTAAACTTGTTCCCATTAGGTACATCGGGCTGAAATTCCCCGCGTTTGGTGTAGATGGCAATGGCCGCTCTTTGTCCGCCCGGACTAAGAAAAGCCGGAGGAGGATAAGCTTTGATCATGGCTACATCTGCCGGGGTGATCATATTATCCGAGATCAGATCGATCTTCATCTCATCAATAAATACATCTACATTAGAACCTCCGCGGAAATTACTGGGGCCGCGCCACTGGAGAATATAACTTCCATTCCTTGGCATGATCTGTAAGCCGGCAACTCTCCCCTGCAAAAAATTAAAAATGCTCACACTCTGGGCTATCGTATTACTTTCTATTCCGTCAAACACTCTGGCATCACCATTTTTAAATAAGCCGCTGCAGAATTGATCGTTGAACAGTTCTATTTTCTTTTTCTTCTTTCCTTCTACAATTACATCCGGTAAACTTGTTTTGCCCATCAGGCCTGTAATATCCACTTTGTATGTTTTATCGGTTTCTGTAATGGTATCCGTTTTGCCAAGGGTAATGATCCGGGTATAATTATAATCGCTTGCAAATGCTGAATCCAGTGGCGTTATGATATCTATTTTAACCGGATTCTGATAGTTCGGAATGGCAGGATAAAACGCAAACAGGCAGCTATCTTCAAACAAAATTCCCTTCACTGAAAAGTTGCCATTGGCATCGGTTTTAATTTTATCTACCAGGCTGTTCCTGTTTCTTGTGAGCATCGAATAATTCAGGTCTATTTCATCCCCATTCTCAGCCATACCCTGCAGACTAAAAAAACTTTTTCTCACCTGGAAGGCGAATGCATATTTGCCATCATGAAGTGAACTGTCTATTACCAGGTTGGGTTCGCAGTTGCCGTTCATAACAGGGTAGCGGTATAGCCAGCTTTGTTTGGTATTTATTTTTTCGATAAAGAGATAAAGGGTTGCAAAGCGTACACTATCTTTCTTATATTTATCCAGTTGACAGCTGATAGCAATGGTATCGCCCTGCTGGTAACCGGATTTATTGAATTGAATAAATGATTCCTGCGAATAGGAAATGATGGAAATAGAAAACACCAAACAAGCGGTAAGTATTGTTTTCATGGCTGATTTAATATGTAGCTAATTTATATAAAATAATTCATATATATTATTGAAATAACATTTTATTGCCATTATAACCTACAGGGCAACTATCAGTATACACGCCGGAGAAGAGATATTATACAATTCGGCCGCCAGGCAGCAACCTACCATCATCAGGCATTTATATGACAATCGTCATTGGTATTGCTTATAGCCGAAGGTAATTTTACTTATCATTTTAAGAATCAGTTACTTAAAGCATTAGCTGCTGCATTGCCCTTAAGTTTTGGTTCTTATCATCACTCATTGAGGTCAGGCTTTACATTATTATACTATTTAAACTATGCTTTATGAAAAATTCATCAAAGATTGCAGGTGTTGCAGTATTGTTTTTTGTGTTAGTAAGTTGTGTCCCGGCTAAAAAAGTTGTTGTACAACAGGCTCCACAGATCATAGAGAAAGAAAGAGTTATCAGTAAACCCTTTGATGCAGTTTGGCAAACCTCTATCGAATGGTTTGCTACTCATAATACCCCCATTAAAAACCTCGACAAAAGTTCCGGTCTTATCTCAACCGAATACAGTGTTTCTATCGGCGAAGCCTATAAATATATGCAATGCGGAAGTGGCAGCTCAACATTTTCCGGTAAAGTAGAACTGACTAATCACTCCGGTAATTTCAATGTGCTGATCAAAAAGCTGGGCGATAATTCTACCAAGCTGAGTGTAAACGTGTTTTTTGGGGCCACTATTAATACGTATAAATATAGAGGTTTACTCAGCACAGAATATGTACTGGTATCAAGCGCCAGAACTAACTGCACATCAACCGGTGGACTGGAAAGAGAAATCCTGGATTATATAGAGGCGGGGAATTAATTACAATGCTTTGCGGTTAAGCTGTGAAAAACACTGCATCGAAGTATGGCTCTTAAAATGGCAGGGGGTAATTCACCGCAGAGAACAGGGAGGCAGAGAATTCGCAGAGTAAGTTTTAGCGATCCCGGTTTGTTTGATAGCAAAACATGTTATTACTAAAAGTTTTCTCATGAAATCAGGCGATAACGATCGTGTCATTAACTGGATCATCAGTATCTTCTTAACTATTGTTGTATTGCTGTCATGCTATAATCCGGTTAAAGGGCAATCAGGATTTCCGTTTGCTTATGGCGACCAGGTAGTCTACTATCCAAAGCTGGCAGGCAAAACACAGGATATGGAAGTGATCAAGGCGGGATTGTCTGCTGCATTAAAAAAGTTGGGACAGTTTTATGACGTCTCTGTACAAAAAACCTTTGATTCCAAAGATATCAAGAGTATCCTGGTTCATAACAACGGGATAGAGATTGATGTGAAAGGCCAGCGGAGCAACCTGAACTGGCTCTTCTCTGCCATTGACGATAGTACCATGCTCTTCTTTGGTAAACAAAATGCAGGCAACTATATATTTATGCCAGGAGTAGCCAATTTGGCATTTGCTGAATTTGATGCCGCGCAACAGTTTGCCAACAATATCTATGCTATTCAATACCCCAGCATCAACCGGATACGCGATTCGGTTATGGCCGTTTTCAAAGAAAAACTAAAAGCATATAAGGGTTTGAACAAAGAAGACACTGTGGCGGAAGCACAAAAAGCATTGTTTTTGGCTGCCGACAGCGCCAGCAGGATGATGGATTATATGGAAGCCATCAGGATATACCTAAGGGCCATTCAGATGGATGAACTGAGTTATCCAAAAGCTTATGCCAATCTTGCCTTGTTATATGCACACATCAACTTTTTCGATTACGCCATTTTATACATAGATAAATACCTTTTACTGAATCCCGGCCCTGAAGAGGAACGAAATGCGAGGGATAAAAGATATGAGTGGGAAGGATTAATTTATTACTGATAACGAATGATTAATATGTTAAAATTCATATACAGTACGATGATCCTGGCGGCAGGTATGCTGATGAGTTGCTGTACAGCCTTACAGGCACAGGATTCTGCGGTTATTAAATCGGCCAGGTACAAAGATTCTTTACTGAATATAGACCTGCTGAGAGCAGAAAGGGAAGTATATTACCAGTTATCACTGAACAAGCAATCATATGAAATAAACCATGATGCAGGTAATGTGGCCTATAACATGGGCTACCCCATTAATGTAGAACTTTCTAATCAGGGCGTCAGGTTTATTTGTGCAGAAAACAGGGTGTTTGAAGTGCGTTTTATAACATTGATGGATAATAAATTTAAACTCTTTAATACCAACAGTAATATACAGGGCGGGATGTCTGTTACAGAATATAAACTGAAATTAGGCAGCACCATTATTTCTGTTAAAAATGAACGGCAGTTGATGCTTAAATCAATTGCCAACAGTTTTATTAAAGTGCAGAAGCTTTTGAACGACCTTATTTTCGGAATGAATGTATTTGAACAAACGGTGGCCACATACAAAGCCTCACCGGTAAGGCCGGCGATGATAGAAGAACAGCGCAAATATATTATCCAGGCTGAATCTCACGCCAAACTGTACCAGTATGATAAGGCGATTGAATTGTTGTATAAAGCTGCCGCTCTTCATCCTGTGGCATACCCCAATATATACCTGAACCTGGCGATACTTTTGGCTGAAACCAACAGGCTGCATTCTGCCATCTATAACATGAAAAAATATTTGATGCTCAGTCCGCCACCGGCCGATGAACAATTTGCCAAAAGCAGGATCAGTGAGTGGGAGATCATATTGAATAACTAATGTTTAAAAAATTGAATCATGTTCAAAATAAGATTGATAATACTACTGCTCCTGATGGCGAATAGCCAGGTTGCTTTTTGTCAGTCTGCCATTGGCCAACTGGAAAATATCACCGGACAAAAGATCAACCGATATAATACCAGTAACTCATCAGGCTATAATATGAATTCGATGATCACCGGCATGATTGCGCAGAGCCTGATAAGTTCCATGTTCAGTTCCGGCAACAAAGGCTATGTGCCGGTGAGGGAAGCTACATCGCAGCAAACCTATTTAATAACAGGCATCTCCGGCGAAAAACAAAGAGTGGAAATGGCTCTGCGAGTAGAGAAATATAAAAGACTGATGAAGGCCTATAAATTTCTGAAAGACAGTTCCAGCCTGCAATATGCCAACTATAAACCCAAAGACCTTAACAGGATTGATTCTGCCTGGATGACATTTCAGAAAAAAATGATCAATGACCGGTTAAACCATGAGAATTTATGGTGCAAACAATATTACCGCGATCTGGTGAAAAAAGATTCCGGTTTAAGTACCATAAACGATTATATCCCGCACAAAAAATCGAAAGAGCTTGAGCCCGGTGATGTGATACTGATAGGGCCAACAAACGATAGCTATTTCAGCGCTAAACAGGCAGAGCTTGATGCCTGGGCCAACAACAATAACGCCAATGTAACCCACACTGTAACTTGTGTTAAAGTGGTAAACGGCAAACGCATGTTTTTAGACAACCAGGCCACTGAAGGCCCAAGGCTGATCTCAGAAGATGAGTTTTATAAGCGATATGGAGAAAGAGAAACTTCAGTAGCCTCGTTAAGGCAAAACCCATGGGGGGTTGCACAGCCGCTGAATAAAGAAGAAGGAGACCAGCTATGGAACAAAGCAAAAGAAATGGCTCAAAAGAACCGCGACAATACCAGTCCTATACCATTAGCCACCAATTACGGACTGTATGGAAACGATAATATGGTTTGTTCTGAAACCAGTTGGCAATTAATGAATGCCACAGGCCGATACCAGATCCCTTTCTCAAAATCAATGCCGCTTGTTACCGGTATTGATTTTTCGCCTGCCAGCTTTTATAGTAATCAACAGTATTTCCTGATCACGCCATTGCAGATGAGCAGGTGAGCAGGTGAGGGGGTGAACGGTGAATTGTGAATGGTGAATTGTGAATTTAACCGGAAAGGTGCGGAAGGATTTCTTTATAGCTTACCTGGCGATCCTTGGCAACTTTTCGGTTAAAATTTTAGCCATAGAGTGGTAAAAAGTACAAGTTGTTCAGGCGGAGGTGTTCAATTAGCCGATATATCCTATCTTCTGGATTTTCTAATCTCTTTGATCAATCTGTCATTTCTTCTTTCTGCGCGTGAATTATTTAATGACATAGCCGCCCACAATGCCGCAGGTAACCAGCCAATCAGTGTGAGTTGCAGGATGAGGCAAATAATAGCGGTAAAGATCTTGCCACGAAACATAAAAGACAGGAAAGGGCAGAGGATAGCGAGAAGCATAGGATTTGTTCTTATGAATAAAAGAAAAACACAGTAGCAGCAAAGACTACAAATCCAACCAAAATGGTTATCAGAAGTATTTTGGCAATGGTATTCGCTTTCATGGGAATAAATTTACTGATTTTTATTTCTCTCCAATCACAGAATTAGTATCCGGCAGGTAATTGAGGGAGATTTTATATCGGTATTTTATCAATAAGGCTTCGTTTTTAATCTTTCATAGATTTGCCGCTCATAATCGTCCATTTTTCTTGCTTCTTTTTTAATTGAACCAAGGTTGTTTTTTTGGGGCTCTTCAAAAACAAAAACTGAATCAAGTTTTGGGTAGAAAAGTTTTATTCCCCGGCACCTGGCCTCAGTCTGGTATTCATAAATAAAGCCGGGAAGCCCCCTGGTATTGCAGTTACAGCTGAGAAAATCAGACAATTCTGAATGCCTGTGAAATCCATTATTGTAATTAATTCTTCTATCCCCAAAACTGTCTTTGCTACCTGTTACCAGGTAATATGAATTTTGTGCCTTGCCCCAGGTATAACCAAACATAAATGCCTTACAGCCAGGCAACATAAAAATTGCGGCTATTAAAATAGTTGGTTTTATAAAACGATTGTCCATAAAATGCTGCTTTTTTTTATATTATCTCCAGGCAGGGTCGCTCACTTTGAAAAGTTAAACGTATGCAGCCGAAATATAAATCCATGCTCTTTTTCCAGACTCAAGCGTTACTGAAATTCTCCTGTAATCATCCACTTCATATTTATCGGCCTGGAGTAATTCTTCAGCAGATATTTCAAATGCCATTCCTTCAACGTAGTCGTTATCATTGTCAGAAGGTATTGCCATTGGGTGAAACTGCAATTCGCTTTGCTTTAAAACGTTTTCATCTGTAATTTCTACTGATGTTAATTTGTATCCTTTTAGCCTGTCTTTGGAGCCATGTAAGATTCGCCCAAACGACTCAACCTGCACTTTCTCCAATTGAAGTGTACCGTATGAGAAAAGGTATTCGTTCATTTCAGGTATTGTTTATTTTTTGCGCTGCATTAACTCCTTTTTGCTGCAACAATATTCGTGAATAATAATTATTTCCAATGAATAAAATCTTAGCAGAAAAGAAAAAGGGTAAATTAACCATTGTCCTGTAAGGTCCGTTATACTTTTTTTTGTGGATGATGTAAATTGAAAGGGCAGCCCGTGCCGGACATATGAAACCCTGGTTCCCTGAAATTCTACAAAGTTATTGCTCGATAAGGCAGAGGAATTTTGAAGCATAGCACTAATCCCATGCAGAATCATGGGGTTAGTGCAGAAATAGAGATTGATGAACTTTAGCCCAGGCTACCACAGTTAGTGCGCTGCCATATATCTTCTGATCGATATTATTTGCCACTCCAAATCCGGCGGGTTCTCTATCAGGATGCCCGCCGTAGAAAAAATTAATCGTTGTTCAATTTGTAGCGAAGCACTGCCACCCCACAGTCATATGGTGTTGCACTGAGTAAAGAAAGTTTCTGCCGCTTGTTAAGCAGGTCGAAAATTCTGATTCCTTTATTGATCATTACGGGAATTACGAAGAAGTAAAACTCATCAATGTGTCCGCCGGCGATCAGGGATGAAACAAAACCGGCGCCTCCATAAACCAAAATATCTTTGCCGTTTTGATTTTTTAGTTTTGCTATTTCGTCTGCCAGATTTCCTTTTGCAAGGGAAGTGTTTTTTCCGAATAGCTTGTCTAATGTTCTGGTGAAAATAATTTTCTGACTGTTTACCATTTTTTGTGCAAAACCAGTTCTGGGACTGTCGGACTCAAATCCTTCAAAATGAGGTATAAAGCCCTCTGCCATTTTTCTGCCAAGCAGAAGGGTGTCCGAACTATCGGGCAGCTCATTGATTAGCTGCCAAAGCTTTTCATCTGACTTTATGTCCCAGTCTTCTTCACCATTTGGCCCAGCAACAAAACCATCAACAGAAATTCGCATTTGTAATTTTAGTTTTCGCATTTTTTTCTTTTTTATTCCACAAAATAGTTTGGTTTTTCTACAGGTATAGTCGGCGAATACGTCATTTGCCGGGGTTATTTACGACACAGCCGGTGCTGAATAATGATCTCAAAGCCAGACAAATAAAAGATCATTGTATTGCCGATTGTTGTATGGCTGATTTTTTAATCTATTTCAAACTTCCATAAATAATATTTGTGATTTTATCTACATAATCATAATGAGAATTGGGGTTTTGCTGCGTCATAATTAAGCAAATCATTTTTTCTTTTGGATCGGCCCAAGCCCCAATTGCCGGAAACAACTATTGTTGTGTTACGCTTAGTTTGCCGCTAATTTGTGAGTGGCAAGTAACGTGTTGTGTTATTAAAACGTCAATTTGGAAAAAAAGTTTCTCTGCGCTTACTCTGCGATGAATTGAATCAGTTGATTAAAGCAGGCAGGTTCTCTTATTGCTACCAAAATGACGAGCTGTATTTAATAGCTCAACAGGTCAACTACTAAGCAAGATGAGATATGGTTAATTCCATGCGCCTCTTGCAGTTCCTGGCGCTCCCTGCGTTACAGCTTTTCTCTCCAATACTTATAAATCACTGAAACAGATTCACCTATAATAGCTGGCTTGCAGATCATGCAAGGTTTAAAGCGGTAGCGCAAAGAACGCCAGGAGCCGCAATGATCGCAAAAAGGGCTTTGTGTATTTCACACAATCCCTGCTTAAAAATGAAATTAACCCGGTAAAACCGGAAATGATTGTATCAATAGCTAATTTTAATAGCACAGCACGTTAGCAAGTAGTCAATGTGAGTAAATTCACATAACCGGTTAACTTACTCACCACTCACCACTCACGATTAACTTAACACTATGTTGTGCGAATGGATTAGATTGTAACTACTCGCCAGCTTCCTTCAAAGCGTGCAATTCTATTTCAATAGAGAACCGGAAGTCTGTCTCTTTTATTTTTTGAAGTATGGGCTTAATGCTTGGAATAATGCCCTTTAGCTTAGCCCGTACAATTACGCCAATTGTTCCGGTAATGTGTAATCCGAGCTGGTTAGCAATTTTTCTTGCTTTGAAATCATCGAGAATAATAGTACAGTCTGGAGTTTCAAGAGCCAAGGCTATTGCAATAGATTCTCCTTTGTCAATTTGCATTTCCAGCAACTACTGCCTATACTTATCAGCAACAGGATGAATCGAAACCCAATCAGGTAATTGTTCACCAAACTCAGTTGCTATTTCAATTGTTGTAATTATTTTTCCGTAAACTTTTTGTAAAAGGTCAAGTTCGCCAATATTCGAGAGAATAATAAAACAACTCGTATCAGAAAGAATCGTTTTAGGCATTGGCAACATCTTTCGCAATGTCTGAGGCAGGGAAGTTAAATATAGAGATATCGTATTTTGCTAATAACTCAGCAAAGGTGCGTTTCGTTAAACCAGCCAAATCGGCTGCCTGACCCAATGAAAGCTTACCTTGCTCATAAAGCCTGGTAGCTATGAGCATAGAAAGATCCTTGTTATCAAGGTCCAGACTATCGGGAAGGTTAAGAGTAAGGGTTTTCATAAGTCAAATATAAGATTTTTGTTCGGAAGCTTGGTTTTTAGGTGGTTTCGCAAATGTCCGCTAACGGATAGGCTTGCTGCTGTGCTGGTATTCATTGAATGTCCAGTCCGAAGCCGCTGCCGATTCCCTTCCCCGCAGGGGTGTTTATTTAATAAGATAAAAAGAAAATTCCCCGCATCTGTCTCCCGGCAGGGGAGACTGCGGTTTGAATGAAAAAGTTCATCTGCTACGAAGTTGATGGCGCAGATACCCCCTACGCATTAGGTATAAACAGCAATAAAAATATCAGCTTCCCATTACAGGGATGGTAAACTTGCCGGAAGATTATGCGTATAGTTCAGCTACATATTATTATACCGGCAAACAGGGAATTTATCCGGCAACAACGTATATGAATTACCGGATATTGATTTAGCCTTATTGTATTGCACGGAGTTTTAATTAAAATGAATAGGTGTCAATGCTAACCGCAGGATCCCCTTCGGGAACCTGCGGAGAATTTTCTTTTATTGTTAGAAGGACACGCTACGGAGAAGGGAAAGGAGATTTTTTATTACTTAGGCTGTTCCATTTGATTTATCGTAATATTCAACTATTTTGAAGAGTACCTCAGAATGTTGAAAAATGTCATCTACAGAGTCTATTTCTTTCTTTACTTCTTTTTTTTGACCGTCAAGTGTAACAAAATGCTTTTTGTTGCCGTTCAAATAAAGCCGACAAATTGTTTTACGATTATTGTCGTCAAGTAATATTGCAAAATATGATTGGGCGTCTCTATATGTTATTCGTCTTGCATTTATTTTTTGACGTAAAATAGTTTTAACTATCATAAAACCCTCAAGCTCTTCTTCGGTTGTTACAATTTTTACTTCGTCAAGTTTTGCCTGTTCCGCTGCGTGTAGTGCTTCCTGTTCTTTTGTTGCTTCGTCCTCTTTTGTTAAGGCAGTTTTTAATCTTTCAGTTATCAAATCGCTGATATGCTGCTGAATTGATTTTTTCGTCAAATTTGTGAACTGATCCAGAATTTTTGCAGATATGTTATTTGGATAAACTTGTTTCGCGAAGTGCTTAACAAAATCAGGTGTTGGGTTAATGAGTTCTAATTGAATAAGCTGCTTTAATTCATTCATGTATTTTAATTCGCTTGCAGTATTTGTAATGCTTTCAGCGTCAAAAATGGTTTTATGAAATTTCTTAAGTTCTTCAACCTGATTGTCTTTAATCTCAGTGATAGTAAATTCCAAAAATGGTTTTTCATCCATTTTGTTTGGCTCAACTAAGTCAGAATAAAAACGATATGTTATACCATTGGTTAATATTCCAAACTTGGCTTTTGATACATGGAAGTAGCGAAGAAGCTGGCCATCGTGTAAATTAAGATTTTGTGCCCAATGTTTACATTCAACTAATATTGTAGGAATGCCATCTTTGAAAATAGCATAGTCGATTTTTTCTCCTTTCTTTAAGCCTATATCAGAAACAAACTCTGGTACAACTTCCAATGGATTAAAAACATCATAACCTAATGATTGCAGGAATGGCATTATAAATGCATTTTTCGTAGCTTCTTCCGTCTGAATTTGATCTTTCAGTTTTGCCACTCTGTCCCCAAGCTGTTTAATTTGATCTTTGAAGTCCATACTGACTTTTTAAGTTAATGTATTTTTTTTAGGGGGACCTGTCTTTGCACCTTCAAGATAGTCTTTCAAATTAATAAATGATATGGGAAATTTCCCATATCATTTATTAATTCATGTACTGCGGCTGGAGAGAGGGCACCGTCACTGACTAACAGGCACAATCCTACCCTAATTGATCCCTCAAGCCCCTCCAAAAAAATCTTTGTAAAAATTACATCATATTTATCAACCTAACATCTGTTAGCTTATTTTTGCGGCACTAAAACCATCATAACCATGCATTTCGAATTGACTGAAGAACATTTGATGATCCAGAAAGCAGCCAGGGATTTTGCCAGAACTGAGTGTTTACCCGGTGTGATTGAGCGTGATGAACACCAGAAATTTCCACGCGAACAGGTTACCAAATTAGCCGAACTCGGCTTTATGGGTATGATGGTAAACCCCCAATACGGCGGCTCGGGCATGGATACCATGAGCTATGTTTTAGCAATGGAAGAGATCAGTAAAATAGACGCCAGCACCAGCGTGTGCATGAGCGTTAACAACAGCCTTGTTTGCTGGGGCCTGGAAGCTTTTGGCAACGAAGAACAAAAACAAAAATGGTTGGTGCCGCTGGCGCAAGGCAGGAAAGACGGTGAACTATACATTGGCGCCTTCCTTTTAAGCGAGCCCGAAGCAGGATCGGACGCTACCAGTCAGCAAACCAAGGCAGATGACAAAGGCGACCATTACCTGATTAACGGCACCAAAAACTGGATCACCAATGGCTCTTCGGCCTCCGTGTACCTGGTAATTGCGCAAACAGATGCATCTAAAGGCAGCAGGGGTATTAATGTATTTATTGTTGATAAGCATACACCCGGCATAGAAGTAGCGGTTAAAGAAAACAAACTCGGTATACGCGGCAGCGATACACATTCTATTTCGTTTACCGATGTGAAAGTGCCCAAAGAAAACCGGATTGGTGAAGATGGCTTTGGTTTCAAATTTGCCATGAAAACACTGGCCGGGGGCCGTATTGGTATTGCCTCGCAGGCGCTGGGTATTGCCAGTGGCGCGTATGAGCTGGCATTGGCGTATAGTAAACAGCGTAAGGCTTTTGGTAAAGAGATCATGCACCACCAGGCCATCCAGTTTAAATTAGCCGATATGGCCACAAGGATTGAAGCCGCAAGATTGCTCTGCCTTAAAGCCGCATGGGAAAAAGATAATGGTCTTGATTATACCCTCAGCTCCTCCATGGCCAAAGTGTACGCCAGCGAAACCGCTATGTGGACTGCCACTGAAGCCGTTCAAATACACGGTGGGTACGGTTTTGTAAAAGAATACCATGTTGAACGCCTGATGCGCGATGCCAAGATTACGCAGATCTATGAGGGTACGAGTGAGGTGCAAAGGATAGTGATATCAAGGAGTATACTGAAATAAGAATTGGCGGATTAGCGGATTGCGGATTGACGGATTATTTTTTCTTTTCTCTGTGTTGAAAAAAACATTCTGAACTGCGATTAATTTTTTCAACACGGAGGGCACTGAGGTGGGGAGTTGCACAGAGGTTTTTTATTGTTTGTGGGTGATCTGTGAAGGATAGGTGCAGTAACGATTATTTTAAAAAAAATTCTGTCTTTAATTCGCTAATTCGTAATCCGCTAATCCGCTAATCATTTATTTTCGTGCTACCCTAAGATGCAAAATCGCCTGCAAATATTATGTGTGCTTCTTTTTACGTGTTTATTCAGTTATGGGAATGATACACTGGTGATGGGGCAGTTGCTGAGAAGGATTGATCAGTTACAGGCCAAAGAGAGCAGCGTGTTCCCGAAAGGATTATTTCCTTCTTACCGCATGTATGCGTTGAACAAAGACAGGGAGAAAGCAGATATCAACCCATTCTTCACCGGTCTGATCGCTATGACACTGCAGGATATTAATCCGCGATTAACCAAAACACAGCAACAGCAGGTTCAGCAGATCATATCCCATACTTTACCGGTGTTCAGCAAGTTTCAAAACCGGAAGGGGAGACCCACTTACAATTTCTGGCCAACCGATACACCCAAAATTTTTCCCAATGCCGGATGGATGAATATACTGGATAAGCCACAGGCATTGCCTGATGATTTAGATGATACGGTAATTATGTTACTGGCATTAAATGCGCCCGATTCAACCGCGCGGAAAGTACATGCCATTATGCAGGGCTTTACCAATAATGGAACAAAAAGGGTACACAATACGTTTAAAGACTATCGCCACATCGGTGCATACTCAACATGGTTTGGTAAAAAAATGCCGGTTGATTTTGATGTGTGCGTGCTGGCCAATGTTTTATGTTTTGTACAACGCTACAACCTTACATGGACAGCCGCCGACAGCGCCAGCCTGCAATTGATTGAAAAAGTGCTGACAGAAAAAAAGCATATCACCGATGCGCCGTATGTGTCGCCACATTACAGCAGGTTGCCGAATATACTCTATCATTTGTCGAGGCTTATGATGGTAAAACCCATACCTGCATTAGAAAAACTGAAACCGCAATTGATTGAAGATGCCAAGGAGGCATTGGCAAACGCAACAGGTTTTATGGACGAAGTGATACTGAGTACCTCACTTTTGCGCTGGGGTGTAGAGCCGCCGTTAATGAAGGTGCATAAAGCCAATAGCCTGGAAGAATTAGTAGAGGATGAATCTTTCTCCTTCTTCATCGCCAACATGGCCGCCATGCTGCCCGACCCGCTAAAACAGTGGATGGGCGGGGCAGGAGTGGGTAAATTTTATTATGATTGTGTGGCGTATAATAATTTACTATTACTTGAGTACTTATCATTAGAAAAACAATTCGCGAATTAGCGGATTAGCGGATTAACGGATTGATCTCTATTAAAAAAACTATGAGTACTTAAAACTGATTTCACCACAGATCACAGAGGAGTAGAGTTACACAGAGTTTTTTTTGGGTACACTAAAAAACGAATCTGCAATTCGCCAATCCGTCAATCCGTCAATCCGCTAATCCGCAATTCAAGTATCTTTACACAAATAGAAACTGATGCCGGTTAATATAGAAAAGTACAAAGAGATTACTGCTGAGTTGATAAAGAAAAAGGTAACACTGATAGCAGTGAGCAAAACCAAGCCTAATGAAGACATTGCTGAACTGTACGATTTAGGGCAAAGGCATTTTGGAGAAAATTATGTGCAGGAACTGGTTGATAAACAGGCAGCGCTGCCTAAAGACATCCGATGGCATTTTATTGGGCATTTGCAAAGCAATAAAGTAAAATACATTGCCCCCTTTGTGTATTTGATTCATGGAGTGGATAGTTTGAAATTATTGCTGGAGATCAATAAACAGGCAAGTAAATGCGGCCGGGTGATTGATTGTTTGCTGCAGGTACATATTGCCCGTGAAGAAACCAAGTTTGGGATGGATGCGTCCGAGATCTCAGAAGTATTTTCCAAAATCGGCGAATTAGAGAATGTGCGGATCTGCGGATTAATGGGGATGGCATCGCTCAGCGGGGATATGGAAATGGTGAGGGCTGAGTTTAAACAATTGAAGAACCTGTTTAATAAATGCAGTGAATGGTCTGTGGTGAGTGGCGCGTTCTGGTTTCTGAGTATGGGGATGAGCGGGGATTATAAAATTGCGGTTGAAGAGGGTAGTACGATGGTGCGGATTGGGAGCTTGTTGTTTGGAGCGAGGGAGTATCCGGAATGAGTTCGTTATTACCTTTTTTGATGCGTTATTAAAAAGGAATTTGAAAATATGCCAATTTGAAAATTTGAAAATGAATTTGCATTTTCAAATTAGCATATTTCCAAATTTTCAAATTACTTCAACGTCTCATCCAGCCATTTATAAAACTCACGCTGCCATACTAAAGCGTTTTGTGCGGAGAGTACCCAGTGGTTTTCATCAGGGATGTAGAGAAAACGGCTTTTGATGCCTTTTAACTGTGCGGCCTGGAAAGCTTGCTGGCCCTGCTCTATAGGCACACGGTAGTCTTTACCACCTTGTATGATCATGATAGGCGTATTCCATTTATCAACAAAATTGATAGGCGATTGCGAGAAGGAACGTTGCGCAACTGCATTGTTCTTATCCCAATAGGCGCCGCCTTTTTCCCAGTTCTCAAAAAACATCTCATCCGTAGTGCCGTACATACTTTTAAAATCAAAAACACCATCGTGCGAGATAAAGGTTTTAAAACGGCCCTCATGCTGGCCTTCCAATGCAAATACAGAGAACCCGCCAAAACTGGCGCCTACACAGCCTAAACGGTTTTTATCTACAAAAGGTTCTTTAGAAACGGCATCAATGGCACTCAGGTAATCTTTGATCACCTGTCCGCCCCAATCCTTACTGATCTGCTCATTCCATTCGGTACCAAAGCCCGGCATGCCTCTTCTGGCAGGTGCCACCACAATATATCCCTGCGATGCCATCAACTGGAAATTCCACCGGAATGAATAGAATTGTGTTAACGGAGATTGCGGGCCACCCTGGCAATACAGGAGTGTTGGATATTTTTTAGCCGCATCAAAATCTGGCGGGTAAATCACCCATACCAGCATTTTTTTATGATCGGTGGTGTTTACAAATCTTCTTTCAGTTTTAACCATACCAATTTTTGCATAAGCAGCATCATTCACATGCGTAAGTTGTTCAAATACACCATTGCCGATGTCTACCTTATATAACTCGGTGGCATGGTTCATATCTGTTCTTGTTACAACCAGTGTATTATAATCTTCACCCACAATACCGGTTACATCAAAATCGCCTTGGGTTAGTTGTGTAATAACCGCATCTGTTTTGGTTTGCAAAGGATCGTTCACTTTAAATAACTGCTCGGTGCCGTTAACAGGAGCAATAAAGTAAATACTATCGCCACGCCTGCTCCATGTAAAACTGCCTACATGGATATCATCCCTTTGTTTGGTGATATTCAGTTTAGTTTTTCCGTCTGATACAACAATATCCTGCTTGTCGGCTTCATATCCATCCCTTTTCATCTGCAACCATGCCAGTTGACCTTTTTTATTAAAGGCAGGGCTCACATCATACCCTTTGTTTTCTTCAGTAAGGTTGCGTGTAACGCCGGTTTCAACATCATATTCAAACAGGTCGGTATTGGTGCTGAGGGCATATTCAGTTCCGGATTTTTTCTTGGCCACATATACCAGGTGTTTGCCATCGGGGTTCCAAACAAAATCTTCATCGCCGCCAAAAGGTTTCTGCGGGCAATCATAGGCTTCATTGGGCATAATGTCTTTGGCCTTTTGTTTGTCGGGTACCCCGTTCACTAACGGCGTAATAATGATATGGTCAAAATTTCCATCTTCCCATGTATCCCAGTGCCTGTAATTAAGCGAGTTAAAAATATAAACATTGGATTTTTTAAGATCAGGGTAAATAGATGCACCCGTAACATCAAGCACCCTGGTGCTGCCAACGGTGGCAATGTATTTTTTGTCGGATGAGATCTTGCTATTTACCAGCACGCTATCGGTATTCTTTATTTCAACCGATTCGCCGCCACTGGTAGCTATGAGGTATAGTTTGCGGCTGCTTTTGTTTTCTTCTGCGTTGGGTGTGCTTACAGAATAAACCACATGCTGTTTGTTTTTTGAAATACCCAATCCGCTAACCCTGCCGAATTTCCAAAGTTGTTCGGGGGTGAGTTTGTTTTGAGCCTGTGTTGTGGTAACTGTACAGGCGCCGATGATGATGAATAAAAAGAAACGTTTCATATAAGAAGTGTTTAAATCGCGTTGAAATCAAATCGGGTTGAAACATTTACCGGTCAGGCGCCTGGAGGCTCCCGGCCGAAATTTTATTTTTTTGCATAATCAAATACTAATTGACAAAATGCTTTTACACCTACATCTAATTTACTGTCGTCAAGCATAAAATCCGGTGTATGGTGTGATGGCGCATTGCTTTCGGTATATTTTGCATCTCTTGCACCCAGGTAAAAAAAGAAAGCAGGTGCTTTGGTGCCATAATAAGAAAAGTCTTCTGCGCCTGTGGCCCAATGTCCCTGTATAACATTGTTTTCACCGGCTGCTTTTTTCAAAGAGGGCAGTGTTTTTGTTACCAGTTCAGGATCGTTATAGGTTACCAGTGTTTTGGTATCAATGTTTACTTCAACAGCAGCGCCATAAGCGGCTGCAATATTTTTAGCAATGGTACGGATGCGCTCATGCACTTCTTTCTGCATTTTACTATCGAGTGTGCGTATGGTTCCTTCCATCATCGCTTCTTCCGGAATGATATTGGCACGAACGCCTGCATTAATTTTTCCTACCGAAACAATCACAGGTGCCTGTGTAAGATCCATTTGCCTGCTCACAATGGTTTGCAGGTTCTGAATGATGGCAGCGCTTACCACAATGGGGTCAATGCCCTGCCAGGGCGTGGCACCGTGCGACTGGCGGCCTTTTACTTTGATGGTGAACCAATCGGAGGAAGCCATGAAGGCGCCGGGTTTATAATAAATGGTACCCGGGCTGATGGACGCCTGAATATGCATGCCAAATACGGCGTCAACTTTAGGGTTGTCGAGCACGCCTTCTTTTACCATTAAAGGAGCGCCACCTTCTTCCGTACCGGGAGGGCCTTCTTCTGCGGGTTGAAAAAGAAATACGACAGTGCCGGGTACTTCATTTTTTAATTTACTTAATACTTCTGCTGTACCTAATAACATGGCTATATGCGAATCATGTCCACATGCATGCATTACGCCAACCTGCTGTCCATTGTATTCACCTGTAGCGGTTGATTTGAATGGGAGCGTATTTCTTTCTGTAACAGGCAGTGCATCTATATCGGCCCGCAAAGCCACCACCGGACCAGCCTTGCCGCCTTTTAAAATGCCAACCACACCTGTACCTGCATATCTTTTGGTTTCAATACCTAATTGTTTCAGGTATTCTTCAATTTTTTTAGCGGTATTGTATTCGCGGTTAGATAATTCAGGGTGTTGGTGAAAATATCTTCTCCATTCAATCACCTTGGGAGCTTCATCTTTTATCAGTTGATCATAGCTTGCCGGAAGGTTCTGTGCGGAAGCGCCCAGTGAGGCAAACAGGCATAAGAACAGTAGTTTTTTCATTAGCGTAGTTTGAATAGGAAAGATACTGATTTGAGGCTACAGAATAATATCCGGAGTGACCTATTTAACCGGTACCGGTTATTTAATTCCATTACAGAATATGTGAATTATGCAATTTAATAATCGAATAATGTAAGTGGAATTAATGGGATGCCACGATCTTTATGTTGCAGGTACGTTAAAAATCTTTATTTTACAAAAACACCCAAAATCCATCTTATGAAAAAAATGATTCTTTTGCTTCTTATGGCAGTATTTCTAACCCGGGCAGAAGTAAGTGCTTCTTTAACTGAACCGGTATCTAAAACTGGTTCAGATTCCAGTGTTTCCAAAGAACTGGTAATGGATGATATTGTTGCCATGCATGCACTGAGCGAATTCAAAAGCCTGTCGCGCATAGAAAGAAAAATGCGCATTTCGGAAGCAAAAAAAGCTGTAAAAGCATACAGAGTACAAAAAGCTGCCGGAGAGCAGCCAAGTACCGATACGCTTTTGCTGGTTATTCTCTCTATCCTGTTACCACCGCTGGCAGTGTACCTGCATGAAGGCTCTATTAACGGTAAATTCTGGTTAAGCCTGTTGCTAACCTTATTATTCTGGTTGCCGGGCGTAATTTATGCGTTGATAGTAGTGTTGGGGTAGGGAATATTGAATTTTGAATATAGAATTTTGAATGTTGAAGTGAGGGTTATGAATAAACCGTGCCTTGGTGCCTTGGTGTGAGAAATAATTTGCACACCAAGGCACCTAGGCACGGTTTTATTTGTACTCGCCAAAGCTTTTGCGCAGCACGTCTGCCACCTCTCCGAGGGTGCAGTAATTTTCAACAGCATCAATCACTATTGGCATCAGGTTGCGGCCATCTTTAGCGGCGAGTGAGATATTATTCAAACAGTGTTCTACCTGTTGTGCTGAGCGTTTGGCTTTCAGCTTCCGTAATTTTTCTGTTTGCAGGGTACGGATACTGTCGTCTATTTTAAACCCGGGGATGGGTGTTTCTTTATCAATGGTGAATTTATTAACGCCCACAATGATCTTTTCGCCGCTTTCGATATGGCGCTGGTATTCGTACGCGCTGCGGGCAATCTCATCCTGCATAAAACCCGATTCAATGGCACTCACACTGCCACCCATCGCATCTATCTTATCTGCCAGTTCCCATGCTTTCTGTTCCACTTCGTTGGTGAGCGATTCAACAAAATAACTTCCCGCCAATGGATCAACCGTGTCTGGTGCACCACTTTCAAATGCGATGATCTGCTGGGTACGTAGGGCAATTCGTGCCGCTTCTTCGGTTGGTAAACTCAACGCTTCATCATACCCATTGGTATGTAAACTTTGTGTGCCGCCCAATACTGCTGCCAGTGTTTGTACTGTTACACGACAGATATTATTAAGCGGTTGTTGAGCAGTAAGCGTTGCACCGCCTGTTTGTGTATGAAAACGGAGCATGAGTGCTTTTTCGTCTGTGGCGCCAAGATCTTTCATCATTTTGGCCCACATTCTGCGCGCAGCACGAAACTTGGCTACCTCTTCAAACAGGTTATTGTGTGCATTAAAGAAGAAGGAGAGGCGCTTGCCAAATACGTTGATATCCAGTCCTTTTGCCAATGCTGCCTGAACATAAGCTTTACCATTACTCAGCGTAAAAGCGATCTCCTGAACAGCCGTACTTCCTGCTTCGCGGATATGATAACCGGATATGGAGATAGTGTTCCACCTGGGCAATTCTTTGCTGCACCATTCAAAAATATCAGTAATGATGCGCATGGAAGGTTTGGGAGGATAGATATACGTACCTCTGGCTGCATACTCTTTCAGTATATCATTCTGAATGGTTCCTGTTATCTTTTTCAGATCAGCTCCCTGCTTTTTGGCAAGAGCCACATAGAAAGCCAATAAAATAAACCCCGTGGCATTAATGGTCATGGAAGTACTTACCTCTTCCAGTTTAATGTCTTTGAAAAGCTGTTCCATATCCTCAATACTGTCGATGGCAACGCCTACTTTACCTACTTCACCTTCAGCCAAAGCATGATCGCTGTTGTAACCTATTTGTGTAGGCAGGTCAAAAGCCACACTCAGGCCCATTACGCCCTGTGAGAGTAAATAATGGTATCGTTTATTACTTTCTTCTGCGGTGGAGAAACCGGCATACTGGCGCATCGTCCATAGTTTTCCCCTGTACATATCAGGTTGAACGCCGCGTGTGTAAGGAAATACCCCGGGTAGTTCGGTTTGGGGTTTGGGGTTTGGGGTTTGGGGTTGATCGGGTTCAGTGTATAGCCGTTTAATTTCAATTCCGCTATCTGTAAATATTTTCTTCTCACTCATTGGGCAATCATTAAGGTTTCAAACTTACACTTGTTATGTTAGTTGGTCTTTAGTCGTTGGTCTTTAGTCGTTGGTCTTTAGTCTTTGGTCTTTAGTCTTTGGTCTTTAGTCTTTGGCGCATTGGCTGTTCATTGACGATTCACTATTCACCATTCACAATTGACAATTCACATACTCACTACTCACCACTCACCACTACAACAGCTTCTTTGCTTCAAAACTCAGGGCCTCACTCACTACTTCGTGCAGGTTGGCTTTGTTATCATTTACCATAAAATCCAATATCGTCCGACTCAGGTCAAGTCCGGATGCATTGGCAGGAAGTTTTGACCCCGCCTGGTTAATGATCAGCAGATTTTTTTCTTTTAGTTGTTTTACTGCATTCCATGCTTCTGGTGTGATATAGATCTGCTGGGTGATATTGTAATCAAACTCATCCCGTATGGTTCGTGTTAAAACTAATTGCATCTCGCGTGCGGTAAGTCCTTCCGTACTGGTTCTGCTGATCAGGTTGGGAATCGCTATCCTGTCAACCAACAAAGTTAATCTTTCATAAGCCTGCAATTGTAATGAGGCAGATGCATTATTTGTTGGTTTATCTGCAGAAGCAGGTTTACTGCGGCCAAAGAAAAGGTAATACAGTACTCCGGCAATCAGCACACTGATCAGGATGGTATAAAGTGTATTGGAATCGGGCATGAAAAAATTTTAGCAAAAATAAGGCAAACGGGGAGGGTTTTGCGTTTTCATAACCGCACCTTTGCCTTAGCGGGCAAATTTTCACGCAAAGCCGCAAAGGCGCAGTTATTTAAGAATAATGTCTGTTTTTACGTGTATCGAAAAGCATAACCCGTGCATAAACCGGGATTGTTTGTAAATTTGCCTATACAATTACAGAATATGGCAACAATAACAACTACCACACCAGTTACTCTAACCGAAGGGGCTATTAAAGAGGTAAAGCGTTTGATGAGTGAAGAGGGATTTGATACTGCACAATGCCTGCGAATAGGAGTGAAGGGCGGTGGTTGCAGTGGCATGACCTATGTATTGGGTTTTGACAAAGCCGAAGCAGATGATGAGCATTTTGAAATAGCGGGTATTTCATGTGTTATGAATAAAAGTCACCAGTTATACCTTTATGGTATGGAAGTAGACTGGCAGGGCGGGTTGAACAGCCGTGGGTTTACTTTCAGTAATCCTAATGCTACCAAGACCTGCGGGTGCGGGACTTCGTTTGCGGTATAATTTCCCTATCCCCATCACTTCACCCCCCCAAGCCCCCTGAAGGGGGAGTGTTATTGCGGGGAACGAAGCAAAGCAATTTGTGAACTGTAATTGAAATCTTCTATACTATTTTTCTGATAATCCACTTTTAAAACTGCGCCTTTGCGGCTTTGTGGGGAAAATAATTTGCACACAAGGGCACACCCGCTCGCCTAAGCTTAGCGGGCGAGAAGGCACGGTTGTAGGGTTTACGGTATTAAAACTCTGCATGTAAACGCAAGGCAATAATATGCACCGGCCCGCGGTCTTTGTTATAGGCGGGGTTTGAGATGAATTGATAATCCGGACTCAGGAATATTTGTTTGTGCAGATGGATCGAATAATACGCTTCAATGATCGTTTCTTTTCCGTAATTCAGTTTTCCATCACCTATCAGGAAACCATAACCGCCTTTGGCGAGATAGTTTTTGTGATCGTTGGATAAACCATTACTTACAAATGCAACAGCCAGCCGGTCGTTTTTTCTGTTCCATAGATCACCGTCAAACTGCAGACCAGTTGTAAAACTTCGGTCTATTTCTGTAAAAGCCCATGTTTCATTTTTTCCATCATTCCAGCTTGTTTTGATAAAATGATGCACCGGACCAAAATGGTTATCAATGCTGAAATAATAACCCCATTTGGTTCTGCCATAAGAACGGCTGTCGGTAATATCCGGCGGATTAGCACCGGCTGTTTGGATTGATTGACTGTAATTACCCATCCGGGCTTTATTCAGAAAAATACCTGCGTGCAGTGTGCTGAAATGCGTTTCATTTTTTTGTAACAAGTGCAGCTTTTCTACCTCCCAAACAAGTCCCATGGCTTTACCGAAACGGAATTGCAGTTCAGGGCCGTTGGCTTCAATAGGCACGGTGGTGAGTGCGGTTCTGAAAGCCCAGTCGTGATACACAGCCTGCACTACAGCCCCCATGGTGTAGCCTCGGGTGTTGGCAGGGTAGTCCCATGCGCCATTACCCATCAGGCTCCAGTTCATGAATTCAGAACGGGGATCGTGACTGATCTTTGAATCATCAAAAAAATCAGTAAGTGAAAATTTACCAACAATAACCGAGAGATAATCTTTGTTGATGCTTTCTGCTATCTGGTTCTGGTCTTCTTCAACCCATTCTTTTCGGCTACTTAAAGGGAAGCGCTGTTCAATATAAAAGCGGGCAATAAATGGTTTGGGTTTGGGATCTCCCACCCGGTACACTTCTCCGTTGGGAAAACCGGCTATACCCAGTGTTTTGCTGAAACCTTTTCCGCCAGCAGCTTCAGGATTAAATACCAGGAAAGTGTTTTTGAATGGTTTATAGGCAAGGAACGCTGTTGCTGAAACTGATGACCTGGCAGGCTCGCTATTTGATAAACTGTTATCTCCTGAATACGGAGCCTTAAAATCAAAATGGTATTGTGATATAAGCGTGGTTTGCCAGTGAAGCGAATATTTATTGCCGGCAGGCAAGACTGCACTGTCGCTTTGTGCTTTAACCTGCAGGCTGATAATGCATATTGAAAGGATACCTATTATTTTCATTTAGCTAAAATATAATTTAGACAAATCTAAATTATATTTTTATAAAACCATAAATTTTGTGTTGCACCCGGCCCAAAAACAGGCGGAGCCTGTTACAACTCCGCCTGTTATTTTAACATCCTTGTTTCAAAAATTATACCGCACCCATACGCTTCAGCAGCTTCATATTTTCGCGTTTATGCAGGAACATATGCGCCATGGTGTACAGGATGGGCAGTATCAGCAGTGTGAGGATGGTAGAAGTAACCAATCCGCCTATAACCACAATAGCCAGCGGTTTCTGCGTTTCACTACCGATACCGGTGCTGATGGCAGCGGGCAATAAACCAATAGCGGCCATCAGGGCAGTCATGATAACCGGTCTTACCCGCGACAGTACGCCTTGCAGGATGGCCTGTTGCAGGGTCATTTTCAACTGCAGGTTTTTCCGGAACACACTGATCAATATCACCCCATTTTGGATACACACACCAAACAGCGCGATAAATCCGATACCGGCGCTAATACTGAAATTGATCCCTGTAATATGTAAAGCAAGTATTCCTCCAATTAATGCAAATGGTACGTTTAAAATTGTGAGTACGGCATCTTTCACATTTCCGAATGTAATAAAGAGGATAAGGAAAATGGCCAGTAAACATAGCGGCACCACTTTTGCAAGGGTTTGAGAAGCTCTTTGCTGGTTTTCAAATTCGCCATTCCAACTCATTTTATATCCTGCCGGTAACACCACTGCAGCATTTACTTTTGCCTGTGCCTCCTGTATGGTACTGCCCAGGTCGCGGCCACGCACGGAGAATTTAACAGGTATGTAGCGGCTGTTATTGTCCCTGTATACAAATGCGGGCCCGGTTAAAGTACGGATAGTTGATATCTCCTTTACGGGTATCCTGGAACCATCCTGGGTAGGTACCATTAACTGTTCTATTTTTTCACGCGTGTCACGGAATTCTTTCTGGTAACGTACACGGATATCAAATCTCCGTTCACCTTCATACAACTGGGTAGCAGCTTTACCGCCAATGGCCATTTCAACCACGCTTTGTACATCGGCAGTGTTTACGCCATAAAGCGCCATTTTCTGTTGATCCAGTTCAATCCTGAACTCAGGCTGTCCCAGATTACGGAGTACGCCTAAATCTTCAATACCCTCAACTTTACCAAGGGTTGCCTGTACTTTATCTGCCAGTGAATCCAATACCGCGAAATCTTTTCCGAAAATTTTTACGGCCAGAGAGGCCGGAACACCTGCCACGGCTTCTTCCACATTATCACGGATGGGTTGCGAGTAGTTCAATAACAATCCGGGAATCTTGCTTAACTGCCTGTTTAAACTGTCTATCAGTTTGTCGGTAGTAACACCTTTGCGCCATTCATCTTTGTTGTACAGGTCTACAGCAATTTCCACGTTAAAAAATCCTTTTGGATCTGTTCCATCGTTTGTACGGCCAATTTGCGACAGTGTATGTCTTACTTCCGGAAATTTCCGGATGATACTGGTCATCTTATCTGATATCTCTTTCGATTGTGACAGGGATGCGCTCATAGGCAATTGTGCTTTAACCCATAAAGCGCCTTCATCCAGATCGGGCAAGAATTCGCTGCCAAGAAATTTTGCAGAGAAGAAGGTCAATGCCATAAAAATAACCGCTACCAGCAAACTCAATTTGGGAACTTTGTAAGTGCGTTCAAAAACATACTTCACAGATCTTTCAAAAAACAGTACAACAGGATTGTGTTTCTCCCGTACATTTTTGCGAAGCAATATGCTTGATAAAGCAGGTACCAGTGTAAGTGTAAAGATCAGTGCGCCAAGCAATGCAAATCCCAAGGTATAGGCTAATGGAGAAAACATTTTACCTTCTACTTTCTGAAAGGCAAAGATGGGTATGAGGCATGTAAGGATGATTAGTTTTGAGAAGAAGATCGCTTTTCCCATTTCGGCGCCTACCTGTTTAAATAAACCCAGTTTGGCCAGCTTGTTAAATTTCTCCATCCCCACTTCTTTTGCCTTACTGTCTAATGCCACAAATAAACCCTCCACCATTACTACCGCACCATCTATGATGATACCAAAGTCGACTGCGCCCATGGAGAGCAGGTTGGCTGTCATCCCCCTTAAACGCATACACATGAATGCAAAAAGCAGAGATAGCGGAATGATGATGCTAACTGTTACAGTAGTTCTCCAGTCGGCCATAAACAGCATCACAATACAGGTAACAAGTATAATTCCTTCAATCAGGTTATGGATTACGGTATGTGTGGCAAAATCCATCAATACGGTTCTGTCGTAAAATGTTTCCAGTTTTACATCTTTAGGCAGGATGGATTCGTTGATCTCTTTTACCTTGTCGTGCAGGCGCGCCAATACCTCTGTTGGGTTTTCTCCTTTACGCATTACCACAATGCCTTCCAGCACATCGCCCACAGTATCTTTGGATACCTGCCCCAGGCGTGGCTTACCGGCTTCTTTAACCTGCGCAAGATTTTTAACAAGAATGGGTACCCCGTTTATTTTTGTTACAATGATGTTTTCAATTTCAAAAACATCATTTAACAAACCGATTCCGCGAACAACATAAGACTGCCCGTTTCTTTCAATCACATCGCCACCTACGTTCACATTGCTTTTTCCAACCGCATTATACACATCCAGCGAAGTGAGGCCGTATTTGGTGAGGTAATTGGGGTTTACACTAATCTCGAAACTTTTTTCTTCTCCGCCAAAACTGTTCACATCAGCAACACCTGGTACACGCTTAAATTCTTTGTCGAGTACCCAATCCTGAATTGTATACAGATCACGGATACTTCTGGTTTTGCATTTTAGCGTATACCTGAAAATTTCACCGGTAGGACCATAGGGAGGCTCTACCTCAGGTTTAAGTCCTTCGGGGAGGTCCACGTTACCAATTCTGCCCAGTACCTGTTGACGGCCAAAGGCATCATCAACATCGTCATCAAATATGATGCGTATATAGGATAAACCGAAAGCAGAAGTAGTTCTGAGGTTTGATTTTTTCTGGATGGAGGTGAGTGCTGTTTCGAGCGGAACAGTTACAAATTTTTCAACCTCTTCCGCACTCCGGCCGGGCCATTGGGTAATAATGATGATCTGGGTATTGGTTACATCAGGGAATGTTTCGATAGGCGTATTCTGGTAACTGATGAAGCCAATCACCGCCAGTACCGCTGTCAGAAAAAAAACAAAATAGCGGTGCCTGAGTGAAAAATGTATGATCGTTTTTATAAACTTACCCATAATTGTAAATGGTTGAATGATGACAGAATGATTGCATTATGAAAACGCACCATCCTTTATTCATTTAATAATTGTTGAAATACCAGTAATTGGTTTCTGGTGATAATTTTTTGTCCGGGTGTAACCCCATCACTGATATAGGTTTTATCACCTGCCGATTTCAATACAGAAACCTCTGCAATTTTCATATCGCTCTTGCTGTTAAACACTACCACAAATGTTTTGCTGTTCAATGAGATCAGGGATTGTGACGGTATCGTGGTTGCTTTCCTGTTTTCTGTATTCGTAACAATCACTTTTGCAAACATTTCCGGCCGTAACAATTTTTCAGCATTATCGAGGCGGATCCGCACTTTCAGGGTTTTACTGGCAGGGTCCAGCACTTCGCTGATCTTTTCGATGGTGCCTGCAAAAAACTTATCCGGGTAGGCCAGGGTACTCACTTTTACGTGGTAGCCTTCTTTCACCTTGCTGATATCGGCTTCAAAAACATTGGCATTTACCCAAACATTTTTCAGGTCAGAAATGGTAAATAAATAATCGCCCATATCGCCCCTGATAAAATTTCCTGCGTTTACTTTTTTCTCAACTATGTATCCGTCAATAGGAGAGGTAAGTGTATAAGTGCCCGCAGCATTGCTGTTATGGCCGCCATTAATGGAAATAATGGACTGGATCTTATTTTTTACAGCCAATGCTTTTTCATAGTTCTGTTTGGCTTCTATATATTCCTTTTCACTGGCAATGCCGTTTTTATACAGGTTCTCTGTATTATCCATTTGTCTTTTAGTGATATTGATATCAGCATTTGCGCTGCTGAGGTCGGCATAATTTCCTGCTACATCTGCACTTCGCATAATTGCCAGCACCTGGCCGGCATGCACCTGGTCGCCAAGTGTTACTTTAGATTCTACCACCTGTCCGCTGTTGCGCGGGAATATTTTATTCACATTGTTCTCGTTAAAACTGATCTCGCCGCTGAGCGTTAATTCGTCATCTATATAGCTGCTGCTCACCGTATCAATAGAGATCATTTTTGACATCGTATCGCTCAATACAAATTTTTTTGTCTCTTCCTTTGTTTCCTTTTTCTCAGTGCAGGAAGCAGCATAAAAGACTGATGACAGGAGAACGATTGATAAAAACTTATTCATAATAAAATATATGTCGTTAATGAACAATAGTTCGGTAATTTTTTAAGCAGCGATACGTCCAATATCAAGGCATTGGTAGTAAAGCCTGTTTATTTTTTTGCAACTCAGGTCTAATTCTAAGTTTGAAAAAATTGTTTCCGTCAAATATTTATTATAAAAGTACTGTTTGATGTTGTGCA
>Ga0208756_100124_pt1 | contig 47977 bp, 53 predicted proteins | sample LakWasMe73_LOW10_2_FD_183901 | JGI IMG/M metagenome (GOLD analysis project Ga0208756, IMG submission 183901) | Freshwater sediment methanotrophic microbial communities from Lake Washington under simulated oxygen tension - Sediment Metagenome... | ecosystem: Environmental > Aquatic > Freshwater >... | reverse complement strand
CAACTTCGCTTCAATGAAGCTTAATGCTTTTGAAAAGGGGGTAGTTGTTTTCACACATAACTAATCCCTTTTCTTTTACCTTTTATTGTGTACGACTTTTCCACTTATTCACATCTTTTTCTTACCGGACTATTGTAATTTATGTATGTATTGAAAATAATAAGCTAACGGCACAACCCAAAGGACAGCCCAAAAGCATTATGTATGCCGAAAAGGAAAACCTGTTTTATATTGAGGAAATAAACGGCTACATTCAATTTAAAAAAAACAAACAAAATCAAATCGATACCTTGATATTTAATAAAGAAGGGCAAGACATAAAAGCAAAAAAAATAAACCCATCCTGGGGAATTGCTGGAAGTGCAACCATCAATGGTTGGGATGGGCTAAGCATAGAACTTACTGAGACAGATAAAAAAGGGATCTGGACAATCAATAATGTGAAACTCAAAGAAGGAGAAATAAAATTTCGTTTCAACAATGATTGGACAATAAATTTGGGCGACAACAAGAATGGAAGATTAAAAATTGAAGGGGATAACATAAAAATAAAAAATGGTTTTTATGACATCATTTTAGATTTATCAGATGACGAAAATCCTAAATATAAAATCTCAAAACATAATTAGGTCAAAGAAATAAACCTGCAAACATCAGAAATTTTGTCCCAATGATGACAGGTGGAAGCAACAGTTGAACCTGGTATTGTTAAATTTGGTTTAATACCTGGCCCTGTTTTATTAATATAGCAATGTATATCATCAACTTTAATTTATAAATTTAGCTTCAGTTAGCTGCGTGGACGGAAGACTGTTTCTCCCACTTCGGCAAGCCTTTCAGTTTCTCAATTAGCCCTGGCAAGGTGCTTCACAAGCTAAAAAAATGATACTACAGGATATTTTAAAAAATATTGGACAATTCTCAGCTTCAGATATAGCGCTATTTGAAAAACTCACTGCACGAAAAACCTTCAAAAAAAATGATATTTTATTAAAGGAAGGCGAAATTTGTCAGTCTGTTTTTTTTGTTTTATCAGGCAGTTTTTTTCAATTTCAATACAATGAAATAACTGAAACTATAATTGATCTGCACCTTCCCAATGAGTGGATGTTTAATCACCAGAGCCTGGTAGAACAATCTCCTTCAAAAACAGTAATTAAGGCCTTTTCAAAATCCGATGTAATTGAACTAAGCCTGAATAATCTTCATTGCTTAATAGCTAAATCACAAACTTTTTTGCATTTGGGAAGAATTTTCAATCAGGCAAACAGCAGAACGTATCTTTTTGACAACTCATTAAGCCCGGCACAAAAGTACAAGTACATTAAAGAAGCCAAGCCGCTGTTACCGCAAATATTTCCGATTAAAATGATTGCTTCATATCTCAAAATTGCTCCGGAGACCTTAAGCAGGGTAAGAGCAAACTATTGAATTTCCTGATTTGAATCAAGTGTATTTAATCAAGAAATTCCCATTTTTACAGAAAAAATTATGCTTACAAACATTAATCCCAAACTACCCATGCGTGATAAAGCCGCAACAAAAAAATATTATCTGAACAAGCTGGGCTTTCGGGAATCCGGAAGCGCAGACTTTGACGGATATTTAATGGTAGAAAAAGACAACATACAGATTCACTTTTTTGAATTTAAAGAACTTAACCCACAAGAAAACTATGGGCAGGTTTATATCCGGACAGACAACATTGACAATCTTTACCAGTCGCTGTTGGACAATAAAGTCGACATACATCCTGCAGGACATTTGCAAGAAAAACCCTGGGGACAGAAGGAATTTGCATTGCTTGATCCCGACAATAATTTACTGACTTTTGGACAAAGTTCATGAGGCGTGAGTGAATATATGGATTAATAGAGATAGTCATCCCCCCACTCACCACTCACCACTCACGATTCACGCCCCAAATCATTAACTTTATTTCCTCAACACATCCCAATGAAAAAATTAGCCGTACTACTGTTGATGGTTTCTTTGTTTACTGCCTGTAAACTCAGTAACACTAATCAAACCATGGAAGACAATAAAGAACTTTCTGCCATGCTCGACAGGTATTATGAAGAGCGCCTTCAGTTATTCCCCCTGGAAGCCACTGTAAATGGCGATAACCGGTACAACGATAAATGGTATGTAGATTTTACCGATAGCTACCGCCAAAAACAAAAAGAGTTTTATAAACGTTACCAGGTACTCATTACAAAATTTGAGCGGGATGCGCTAAACGATAATGATAAACTCAGTTATGATGTGTTTAAACGCGAGATGGAGATCAACCTGGAAGGACTAACCTACCACGATAATTATTTCCCGCTTAACCAGTTTCAGAGCGCACACCTGATTTTTGGTCAGTTGGGCAGCGGCAGTGTGATACAGCCTTTTAAAACAGTTAAAGATTATGAAGACTGGCTGAAACGCGTAGCTGTATTTCCTGCTTATACCGATAGCGCGATTATCTATTTTAAAAAAGGGATTACCGAAGGGTATGTATTACCAAAGGCGGTTGTAACAAAGATGATTCCCCAAATGCAGTCTATGGCAACTGCCGATGCGAAGCAAAGTTTATTTTATGGCCCCATTACATTGTTGCCGGCAACATTTTCGGAAGCAGATAAAAAAAGGCTCACCGAAAATTACATCAGGGCCATTACTGAACAAATTACCCCTTCTTTTAAAAAATTAGCCGACTTTCTTCAGAACGAATATCTGCCTAAAGCAAGAACCACAACAGGTATCAGCGGTATACCAGGCGGAGATAAATATTATGATTACCTGATAAGGCAACAAACAACAACCAATAAAACACCGGATGAAATTTATAATACAGGCCTGGCAGAAGTAAAACGCATCCGTTCAGAAATGGAGCGGATTAAAAATGAAACCGGCTTTACCGGCGATCTGAAAGCGTTTTTTACCTACCTGAAAACCGACAAAAAATTCACGCCATACAAAACCCCCAAAGAAATACTGGATGCATTTGAGAAGATACATACCACTATGCAGCCTAACCTGCAGAAAATGTTTGGCCACTTACCCAAAGCACCTTTCGAAATAAGACAAACAGAAGCATTCCGTGCGGCCAGTGCCAGTGCAGAATATAACCAGGGAAGTGCAGACGGCTCAAGACCAGGCATATTTTATATTCCTATTATTGATGCCACCACATTTAATATAACCAGTGGCATGGAAAGTTTGTTTTTGCATGAAGCCATCCCCGGCCATCATTACCAGATCAGCCTGCAGCAGGAAAATGAGAAACTGCCACGCTTTCGCAGGTTTGGCGGCAACAATGCATATGTAGAAGGATGGGCATTGTATTGCGAAAGTTTAGGAAAAGAACTGGGATTGTTTACAGACCCGTATCAATACATAGGTGCATTGGGTGATGAGATACACCGTGCTATCCGCCTGGTGGTGGATGTTGGCATGCACACAAAAAACATGACAAGAGAACAGGCCATCCAATACATGACGGATAATGAACAGATCAGCGAAGAAGGTGCCACAGCAGAAATAGAAAGGTATATGGTAATACCTGCACAGGCATTAGGGTATAAGATAGGGGCACTTAAAATACGCGAGCTGAGAACCAAATACGAAAAACAATTAGGCGCTGATTTTTCAATAGCAGCTTTTCATGATACCGTATTAAAAGATGGTAGTCTGCCACTGGATGTGCTTGAAAAGAAAATGGACACCTGGGCAGAGAAACAGAAAAAATAGTAAATATTGAACACGGAATTTTGGATAGCCATTACCTCAACATTCAAAATTCCTTGTTCAATATTCAATATTCCCTACTTCCAAACACTATCCATATTGGTGTATCCTTTCACAACAAAATTATGTCTCGGCCCCCGGCCGGCAAACTCACCTTTTTTAGTATAGATGGCAATAGCGCCAACGGCCCCGGATAAACCGGTTATTCCCGAAGGCGGTCTGTACACTTTGATCATAGCCACTTCAGAAGGCGCAACCAATGTATGATCAGATGATTCAACCCTGAATTCATCAATAAAAATTTCTGCAACCTCATTTCGCCATTTAGCAACTTCAAATCCCTCATTATTTTTTTCAATTACCAAACCAGCCACCTTGCCTTGTAAAAACAGCAGCACACTCGCAGACTGCGAAATAGCATCTGATTCTATACCATCAAAAATAACAGCATCCTCTTTTTTAAATAATCCACTCGAATAGGCATCATCATACTGCTGCACTTTGGATTTGTATTTTGAATTAACAGTTACATTAGGCAGGTTATTGATATCGGCTAGTGGATCAAATTGAAAAACATACTGACTGGTATCGGTTATTTTCGATACCAGCATTTTTGGATCGCCGATCATAACGAAACGTGTTTCCTGTAAAACAGGAACAAATGCAGAGTCCAGCGGTGTTTCTATCCTGATGGAGAGGTGCCCGTCTCTTTCTTTTTTTAGCGACGAAAAAATAAAGAAAGCAGAATCGGCAAACAGTGTGCTTTTTAAACGGGAATGCCCATCTGCCGTAATCTTTGTATTATCATAATAAGATCCCTTCTTATTCTTTGGGATCATCATGTAAGTTAAAGAAGTATCTTTTTTTGAATGTTCCAGCACTTCACCTGTTACTTTGAAAAAGCCTCTCTGAACCAGGAAATTAACAGCATAGCGTCCGTCGGGTATTTTATCGCTGATAGCCAGTGAGGCAGATACCTCACCATTAATCATGGGATACCTGAATTTCCACCTTTGTCTTCTCTCCACATCCTCAATCCAAACATTAAGTGTGGCATACGTTAGTTTACTTTCTTCAAAGGCAGGAACAGTACATTGGAACTCAAGGGTATCTCCCTTAACAAACTTGTTTGTACTGATATTGATCTGCAGGGAATCTGAAGCATACCCCATTGTTGCGGTAAGAAACATGAATAAAACAAAAACGGATTGTCTCATAGCAGGTACAATTATCGTTGAAATCGGCTTTCTTTTTTTGATTTGATCTGTATTTTAACATTTTTTGGGAATCTTGCTGCTACTTTTGTGTTTATGCGCATCGCTGTAAACGCCATATTTCTGCAAAAAGATCACCTCGAAGGGTATGGACACTATGCAAAAGAAATCCTCAGCCGCATAGTGCAGCAACATCCCGAACACAAATTTATTTTTTTGTTCGACAGGCCTTATGATGATTCGTTTCTGTTTGCCCCAAATGTAAAAGCGGTTATTGTTTCACCACCCGCAAGGCATGCCTTATCATTTGCTTATTGGTACAATATTAAAGCCCCTTTAGCCTTGCGTAAATACAAGCCGGATGTATGGCTGCAACCTTATGGCTTCTGCAGCCTCGCATCCAAAATTCCACAGTTGCTGGTGGTGCATGATCTTGCTTTTTTGCATTATCCTCAATTTATTGCCTGGCACCATCGCTGGTTTTATCAACTGTTTACTAAATCATTCCTGCGTAAAGCAGCAGGCATTGTAACCGTATCTGAGTTTTCAAAATCTGATATCATAGAACAGTTTCAAGTTCCGCCGCAAAAAATAAATGTGGTGTATAATGCAGCCAGGTTTGGGTTTCAGCCATTACTCTGGCACGAAAAACAACTCACTAAAGAAGGATTTGCAGATGGAAGAGAATATTTCCTGTTTACAGGAGGTATTCATCCAAGAAAAAATTTAATGAACCTGCTCAAAGCTTTTTCATTGTTTAAGAAATGGCAGCACAGCAATATGAAATTGCTGATAGCGGGCAGATTGGCCTGGAAGTATGATACGGTACTGGCAAAACTAAAAACCTATAAATACCGTGATGACGTGGTTTTGTTGGGTTATTTGCACGAAGAGCAACTGATGAAAATAACTGCATCAGCTTATGCAGTTATATATCCTTCTTTTTTTGAAGGATTCGGATTACCCATTGTAGAAGCTATGCAGTCTGAAGTGCCGGTTATTACTTCCAATACCAGCAGTATGCCCGAAATTGGGGGTGATGCGGCTTTATACGCAGATCCCAATAATCCCGATGCCATTGCCAAACAGATGCTAAGCCTGTATAAAGATGAAACCCTGAGAAACACACTGATTGCAAAAGGAAAAGACCGGGCCGCCATGTTCAATTGGGACGATGCTGCTGAGCAGCTCTGGCTGCAACTGCTTAAAATCAAAGCCTGATAGCCTGCTTCCCGCCCCTTGCTTTATCATCTGAAGATTCGTCTTACTTTTGCTGTTCTTTATACCAACTAAACAAATAAACAATGCATACATCAACCATTACGATTGAAATAGACTTAGACGAGAATAAAGTACCCCAACAGATTAACTGGCAGGCGAGTGATAGTTCTGCCGATATGAAACAAAAGGCCAAATCTATGATGGTGGCTTTTTGGGATGGCGCCGATAAAGCAGCGCTCAGGATAGATCTCTGGACAAAAGATATGATGGTAGATGAAATGGCCGATTTCTATTACCAGACAATGATGGGCATGGCCGATACGTATCTTCGTGCCACACAGCAAAAAGAATTGGTGGACGACATGAAAACATGCGCAAAAGAGTTTTATAAAAAATTCAGGGAAACCCAATTAAAAGAAAACAAATAAAACAACATTATATGAGCCTGGAAACAGAAGTGATGGCACAGATGAAAGATGCCATGAAAGCAAAAGACGAAGCGCTCCTGCGTGGATTAAGAGCCATTAAAGCTGAAATTATTAAAGCCAAAACCGAACCCGGTGCCAATGGCGAAGTAACAGCCGATGGCGAGATAAAGCTGCTGCAGAAACTGGTAAAGTCGCGGAAAGATTCATTAGAGATCTACCAGCAACAAAACCGGCCTGACCTTGCTACCAAAGAATCTGAAGAGATTGCTGTGATTGAAAAATTCCTGCCCAAACAATTAAGTGAAGCAGAACTGAAAGAGGTAATTGATAAAGTAATTGCCGAGACCGGTGCCGCAGGTCCGCAGGATATGGGCAAGATAATGGGCATCGTGTCTAAACAACTGGCAGGCAAAGCAGATGGAAAAACAATAGCCGCCGTGGTAAAGGAATTATTGAGCAAGTAAAAAGGGCTGCCCGTAAGAATATTGAATACCGCCTTGGGCGGGAAATATTGAATGATGAAGTGAGATAAATATTGCCACATTTGATAACCCTGTTCGATGTTTTAAAATGAGGTTTACAAACCAAATTCAACGCAATGATCATTGACGTGATTTTCATTTTCCTGATGATCCTTGCTGTGATCAAAGGATTTCGTAACGGTTTTATCATAGCAATATTCTCATTTTTCGGTGTCATCATCGGACTGGCTGCGGCAATGAAATTAGCAACGGTTGTAGCGGGATGGCTTCAGGCAAGTACCAGTATTTCAGCCGCATGGCTGCCATTTCTTTCTTTTGTGCTGGTTATGACCGGTGTGATCATATTACTGCGTTTAGGAGCCCTGTTCATACAATCGGCCATGGAAATGATCATGCTGGGGTGGGTAAATAAATTAAGTGGTGTTGTTTTATATGCCGCCTTATATATTACTATTTTCAGTGTACTGCTTTTTTATGCAGAAAAGATCCATTGGATAAAAGCCGGCACATTTGCCACATCCTATACTTACGCTTTTATACAACCATGGGGCCCAAAAGCGCTTGACATGTTGGGTACGATAATCCCGCTGTTTAAAGGGATGTTTGAAGAATTGTCCGGTTTTTTTGAAAACCTGCATCATCGGATTAATTAATTGTTACCCTGCTCCAGACACAACAATCACCTGTTTTTGCCTTAAAATCAGTAATTTAGCCTGCGGCGTTTCAATCAACATACAACGCTGGTTTTCGATTGATTGTTTTTAAATGAATTTCCTTTTATTTGTACTAAGCCCAATAATGCTTGCATAAGAAACAGACTAATGAATTACGAGATCAAACAACAGGATAAATTCAAATTTGTAGAAGAAGGAGAAGGTGAGCCATTAATGTTATTGCATGGCTTATTTGGGGCGTTAAGCAACTTTAAAGACCTGGTAGAGTTTTTTAAGCCGCACTATAAAGTGGTGGTACCTCTTTTGCCTTTATTCGACCTGGATATTTTTCATACTTCGGTAGGCGGACTTGAGAAACACGTACAGAAATTTATAGAAACCCGTGGATATGAAGGTATTCACCTGATGGGTAACTCATTGGGCGGCCATGTGGCGCTGGTGCATGTTTTAAAACATCCCGAAAGAATAAAATCGCTCACCCTCACAGGCAGCAGCGGATTATTTGAGAACGGTATGGGTGATAGTTATCCCAAGCGTGGCGATTACGAATACATCAGAAAAAAAACAGAAGTAACTTTTTATGATCCTGCTACTGCTACCAAAGAACTGGTAGACGAAGTTTTTGAGATCACCAATAACCGGATTAAAGTAATCAAAATTATTGCCCTGGCTAAAAGCGCTATCCGCAATAACCTGGGTGAAGAACTGAACCAGATCAAACAACCTACCTGCCTGATATGGGGTAACAATGATATCATTACACCACCATTTGTAGGTCGTGAATTTAACCGCCTCATCCCGAACAGTGAAATACATTTCATCGATAAATGCGGCCATGCCCCGATGATGGAGGTTCCGGATGAGTTTAATAAAATATTGGAAGGTTTTTTGCAAAAACAGAAACAGCCAACGTCAGGCCAGGCTTAGGTTTGATGTGTCTGTAGTGAATTAGAATATATGCTGGCATCGCAATTAATCAATACCGGTTTTCCCGCAGTCAATTTATTTGATAAGGCCATCCTTGCCCTCAGCTTAATGGATGAATATGATGTGATGCACCTGCCGGTATTAAGCGAAGAAAAATATGCGGGCATTATCAGTAAAGATGATTTGCTTGATATGGACGAATCAGCTTTACTGGCTTCGGCAGAAATATCACTGCAAAAAATATCTGTAAAAGGAGATGAACATTTAGTTACTGCATTGAAACTGATGGCAGACAATGAGCTCTCGCTGCTACCCGTTGTGAATGAACAGTCTGAATTAACCGGCGTTATCTCTTCCAAAGAACTGCTGCGAATGGTGTCTAGATTTGTGGGCAATGAAGACAAAGGCGGCATTATTGTACTCGAATCTGATAAACGGAATTTCTCCTTCGGAGAGATCAGCCGGCTGGTTGAAACCAATGATGCCTATATCACGCAACTCAATACCCATACAGAAGGCGATACGGGCCTGCTGGTTATAACCCTGAAAATAAACCGGATAGAAATATCCGATATCATTGCTACATTTCAGCGGTATGAGTACATTGTACGTTTCTATTTTGGCCAGGAAGAATATGCCAACGAGCTGAAAGAGAATTACAATCATCTCATTTCATACCTGAACATGTAATCGCTGTGATGGTGGAGACACAATCACTACCATGCATAGTTGATAGGTACAATAATTATTAATCGAATTAGTAAAATGAAGTTGTTGCGTGTAACGGTTATACTTTTTTCCCTCTTCAACATGGTGTCTTCCCGGGCGCAAACCCTACACGTGGTTGCTGATTCTACACCAACTGACCTGTCAGACATTGTTGCACAAAAAAAGATACCGATGATCATCGGTGATATCACTTTATCGGGCAACAAGAAAACAAAAAGCTTTATTGTACTCCGCGAAATGCCTTTTGAGCGGGGCGCCCGCTTAACAGAACAGGAACTGGAAAAACAATTGATCCTTGCCAAACAACAATTGATGAATACCACTTTATTTGTGGATGTGACCGTGTATGTAGCCTCGCGCAAAGGCAATGTGGTATACATCAATGTGGATCTGAAAGAACGCTGGTACCTGTTCCCACTGCCTTATTTCAGGCTGATAGACAGAAATTTTAACCAGTGGTGGGTGCAACAGAAGCGGAGCCTTGAGAGGGTTAACTACGGTATCAAGTTTATACAGAATAATGTAACCGGCCGTAATGATAATGTAGATGTATGGCTGATCAATGGGTACACCCAACAGCTAACACTCAGGTACGATCTTCCTTTTTTTGATAAGAAACTGAAAAGCGGTTTCAACGTGGGGGTTGTGTATGCCACCCAAAAAGAAGTGAACTATGCCACGGGCGATAACAAACAGCTATTCTTTAAACAGGAACAGGTAGTTAAGAAAGCCCTGCGCGTTGATTTCACCTATTCTTACCGGCCCGATGTAAAACAGCGGCACTATTTCAGGGTATCTTATAATAACGAGCAGGTAGCAGATACCGTGTTAAAGATCAATCCGGAATATTATCCCGAAAATAAATCGCAGATCAAATTCATCGACTTTGGATACCAGTACAAGTATTATAATGTTGATTATATCTCTTATCCGTCCAAAGGATTTTTGTTTGAAGGCAATTTGTATAAACGCGGATTGGATAATGTTTCCAATCTCTGGCAGGCTAATGTACGGGCGGTGTATGCGGTGCCATTAACCACAAACTCTTTCCTTCATTTTGAGGGACTGGCCATGGTAAAACTGCCGTTCAATAATTATTTCTTAAACCAGCGCCTGTTTGGCTACGGTTATTTTCAGATGCGCGGCCTTGAGTATAATGTGGTAGATGGTGTGCTGGGCGGCTCATTAAAAACAACGGTACACAAACAACTGCTGTCTTTTATACTCCGCAACCCTTTCCCCAGTAAAACACACGATAAGATCCCGTTTCGTATATTTCTGAAAGCATATGGAGACCTTGGTTACGGATTTACCCGCAACCCAAAAGCTACCAATACACTTAATAATACCCTGCTCCGTACCTGGGGATTTGGTATGGATATTGTCTCCATTTATGATTTTGTATTTAAAATTGAATACAGCTTTAACCAACTGGGCAGGGATGGCTTATATTTACAGACGAGAAATGATTTTTAAATCAATTTGAAAATCCGGCAATTTGAAAATGTGCTGATGATCATTTTCAAATTTTCAAATTTTCAAATTTTCAAACTCAACAATGAAAGTTGCTATCTACAGCCGAGGATTGGATTTTGAACAGGAGAACCCCCTGCTGGTACTGCTGGAAGAATTAAACCGGCACGATACTTCCATATATATTTTTCACCAGTTGCTCGAGCAGTTTACCCTGCCCAAACATTTGCATGAAAAAATGATCCCATTCAAAACCTCTGATGATCTGGACGATCAGTTTGATTTCCTGATCAGTATTGGCGGAGATGGCACCCTGCTGGATACTGTAACACTGGTGCGGGATAAGCAAATACCGATTCTCGGTATCAATTTTGGCCGCCTTGGTTTTCTGGCCAGTATCAGTAAAGAAGAATTAGGCAGTGCGGTAGAATCGCTGATCAATCATACCTATGTGATAGACAAACGGACACTGATCCACCTCGATTCAAATGAGCCGCTTTTTGGCGATTCGCCTTTTGCCTTAAATGAGTTTGCCATTCATAAAAGGGATATCTCGCCCATGGTAAAAATTCATACTTACCTGAATGGAGAATTTTTGAATACCTATTGGGCCGATGGCCTCATCGTATCAACACCAACAGGCTCTACAGGGTATAATATGAGCTGTAACGGACCAATTGTGTTCCCTGAATCGGCCAGTTTTGTAATAACGCCCGTGGCCCCTCATAACCTTAATGTGCGCCCCATAGTGATACCAGATACCAACGTAATCTCTTTTGAAGTAGAAAGCCGGGCCGACCTGTTTATCTGTGCCATGGATGCCCGCAGAGAGATCGTAAATAAAAGCATCCAGTTGGCTGTAAGACGTGAGAAATTCGGGGTAAGCCTGATCCGTCTCAATGAAAATAGTTTCCTTTCAACCCTACGTACAAAGCTTACCTGGGGGCTGGATAAAAGAAATTAACTTTTATTGTATTAAAATTTGATGCTATTTTACAATTCCAATCCTATGCACCTGAACCATGCTTAAAAGAATTACCGTCATACTATTCCTGCTAATTAGCCTGCAACAGGCCAATGCGCAAACAATGGAGTCTTTTGTTCACCAGGGCGAAGTAGGTGTTTCATTAGGGCTCGCTCATTATTTTGGCGACCTCAACCCCAACTCGGCTTTTAACAGACCCAAAACTGCGGCAGGCATCTTTTTCAGAAAACAAGTCAGTAATTATATCGGCATACGCTTATCGGGCGATTATGCGATGGTAGGTTATTCTGATGTTTACAGCAATAACCCGGTGCAGAATGCCCGCAACCTTAGTTTTAACAGTAATATATGGGAACTGGCCCTTGCCGGCGATTTTAACTTTTTCGAGTTTCACCCGGGTTTTGAAGGATACAATTTTACACCCTATGTAGGCCTGGGTATCGGTGTGTTTTCTTTCGATCCATATGCCTATCTCGGCGGTGAAAAATATTATCTGCGCCCGTTGGGTACAGAAGGACAGGGAAGTTCACTATATCCTAACCTGCAGCCATACAGCCCCATTGCAATCAGTATTCCATTTACCCTTGGCGCCAAATATGCTTTAAATGAGCGTACCAATGTGTTTGCGGAACTTACTTACCGCTTTACCAATACCGATTATCTCGACGATGTTAGCGGCCTTTATGCCCCTGACGCCTTCCCTCCTTTACCCGATGGCTCACCATCGCCCGCTTTTCTGTTGCAGGACAGGAGTTATGAAACCGGCACTTCTATCGGTATCAAAGGCAAACAAAGAGGGAATAGCCTTCAGAAAGATGCGTTTGCTACCTTAAAAATCGGGTTGTCTTTTAATCTTCAGTCGTACCGTTGCCCTACACCTGTTTCCCGCTAAAAATCCTTTTTGCCTTGGATGGGTTGTTTTCGAGTTTATTTTATCCCGTCATGCCTTGATTTTGTTACATTTGCAGCCTAAATGAAGGTGAAACCATGCAGGAAGGCCTGATAGACCGGATTGATAAAGAGCGTTTACCGCATCATATTGCCATCATCATGGATGGAAATGGGCGTTGGGCCAAAGAAAAAGGCCAGGATCGCCTATATGGACATTTTCACGGGGTGGAAAGTGTAAGGGATATTGTGGAAGGATGTGCCGAACTGGGTATCGGGTACCTCACCTTGTATGCATTCAGTACAGAAAACTGGGACAGGCCCCAGCAGGAAGTAGAAGGATTAATGGCATTATTGGTAGATACGATACACAAAGAAGTACCTACCCTCAACAAAAACAATATCCGCCTGCATGTGATAGGCGATACGAATATGCTGCCCGATTTTGCCAGGGCCGAATTACAGGAGGCTTTGGATATGACATCAGGTAACACTGGTCTCAATCTCATAATGGCATTGAGTTACAGTAGCCGTTGGGAATTGGTGAATGCGGTAAAAAATATCGGGTTAGATGTAAAAGCGGGCAAGATCGATCCTGCCACTATCAACCAGGATACTTTACAGCAATACCTTGCCACCAGCCAGTTTCCCGATCCGGAACTGATGATACGTACCAGTGGAGAATACCGGATCAGTAATTTCCTTTTATATCAACTGGCCTATGCCGAATTATATTTTACCAATACCCGTTGGCCCGATTTCCGCAAACACAACCTGTATGAAGCCATTATCGACTTCCAGGGAAGAGAACGCAGATTTGGCAAAACAGGTCAACAAATACAGGAGGAAACCCAATTGGCATAGCGCAGATAAACCCTTGCTTTAAGCGAAACGGGTGATTTAACAAACACTTTTAATTATTCCCGTTAATTTGCCCCGCCTAAAAACCCGAACCATTGCTGAGAGAAACCCGCAAGCTTTTCACTCAGCCAGCAATACCACAAACCGAAACCGGATGCAGAAAGTGTATAAAATTTTAGTGTTGGCTTTAGTAACATCGCTCGTGAGTTTCTCGGCCCGATCTCAGCAAACTACAGGAACCGATACAACCATCACCTCTATCGAGGCCGACCTGGTAAATATCTTTAATCAGAAAACACCTAAGAAATATAAAATTTCTGCTGTTAAAGTTAGCGGTAACCGTTTTTTTGATGAAAACCTGCTGATCTCTATTGCCAATATCAACGTAGGTGATGAAGTGGCCATTCCCGGTGGCGATAATTTTTCCAAAGCCATTACTAAACTCTGGGGGCAGAATTATTTTTCCAATGTAGAGATCTATATCACCAAACTGGAAGGAAAAAATATTGAGATTGAAATTGCAGTTACAGAAAGACCACGTTTATCTAAATTCTTTTTTAAAGGAATACGGAAAGGCGAAGGCGAAGACCTTTCAGGTAAAACAGGTTTGGTGCCTAACCGTGTGATCACCGAGAACATGAAGATCTCTGCGGTAGAAGCCATCAAAAAATTCTATGCAGAAAAAGGATTCCGCGATACCAAAGTAAAAATTGTTGAAAGAAAAGATACCACCTTTGCCAACACACTGGCTTTGGATTTTGTGATAGACAAAGGCCCTAAAGTAAAGATCAACAACATCAACTTTGGCGGCAATACCATTGATGATGCCAAACTTAAGAAGCAGTTTAAAGACACGAAGGAAAGATCCAGGTTAACGCTGCACCCAAGTTTTGACCAGGGGAAACTGGTTACTCCAAAACGTTATAAATTTCAACAGTACATACAGGAAACCGGTTTCCTTAGTTACAGCAAAACCAAACGTGTTCTCGATCCTTATATCCGTTTAAAATTATCGGGTGCCAAGTTTGACGAGAAAAAATATTTTGATGACAAGGATAATATCCTCGAGTATTATAACACACTGGGTTACCGCGATGCGGTGATAGAACGCGATACAGTTTATCATACCCTGAAAGGCGGCGGTTTGAACATCGACCTGAAAATAAACGAAGGCCATCGCTATTATTTCGGGAACATTACCTGGAGAGGAAATACAAAATATTCAGATTCTATCTTAACAGCCATATTGGGTATCCGTAAAGGGGATATCTATAATCTTGGCACACTCAATAAAAAATTAGGTAAGTCAGCCTCACCCGAAGGGGGCGATGTAAGTGGATTATACCAGGATGATGGTTACCTCTTCTTCAGAACAGACCCTGTTGAAACAGCCGTGTACAACGATACCATCGATTTTGAGATCCGTATTGTGGAAGGGCCGCAGGCAACCATTAAAAATATCCGCATCAGTGGTAACGACCGTACCAAAGAATACGTGATACGCAGGGAGCTGAGAACCATTCCGGGTGAAAAATTCAGCCGCTCCGACCTGATGCGTTCTCAACGTGAGATTGCACAGCTAAATTATTTTAACCAGGAAAAGATCAAGATAGAACCGGTTCCTAATCCAGACGATGGAACGGTTGATATCAATTACGGCGTGGAAGAAAAATCGAGCGACCAGTTGGAGCTGAGCGCAGGATGGGGCGGTTATATTGGTTTAACAGGTACACTGGGTGTATCGTTCAATAACTTCTCTATCCGTAACATCTTCAAGAAATCGGCCTGGGATCCATTGCCAATGGGCGATGGTCAGAAACTCAGTCTGCGTGTACAGAGTAACGGTAAAGCATTCCGTTCTTACAACTTCTCATTCACCGAACCATGGCTGGGCGGTAAGAAAAGAAATGCTTTAACAGTAAGTGTGTATAATACTAAATACGGCCAGACATACGATCCGCTTACAGGTATATACAGCCCTACCGTGGCAGATTCAAGATACATTTCTACCACGGGCGCAACCGTGAGTCTTGCCAAACAGTTAAAATGGCCTGACGACTATTTCTCACTGTCTATGGGTCTTAACTACACCAGGTACAAACTGAGCAATTACCTGATCGATCCAACCAACTTGCCCGGTTTTGATAATGGGGTGGTAAATAATATCAACTTCAGAATAGCATTACAAAGATCATCTGTGGATGCGCCTTTGTTCCCTCGTTCAGGTTCTACCTTCCTGTTAAGTTTACAGGTAACACCGCCTTATTCTTTATTTGATAAGGGCTTAGCTACTTCTGCAAACCCCTATAATTTTATTGAGTACCATAAATGGAGATTCAACGGAGAATGGTATGTACCACTGGGTAAGCCGCATGGAGAAGAAAGGAACAAGCAGTTTGTACTGAAAGCAGCTGCTAAATTCGGTTTCCTGGGCCGCTTTAATTCAGACCTGAAAATCTCTCCGTTCGAGCGTTTCCAGGTGGGCGATGCGGGCCTGAGTAACCAGTTTGCCCTGCTGGGTTATGATATCATTGCACACAGGGGCTACCCGGTGTATGATAACTCCAACCCCAAGATCAACCCTGATAAACAGCAGGCAAACCAGTATTTTACCATATTTAACAAGTATACCCTTGAAATGCGCTACCCGCTTAGCTTAAACCCAAGCAGTACTATTTACGCACTGGGATTCTTTGAAGCTGCCAATGGCTGGTATACGTTTAAAGATTATAATCCGTTTAAACTCAGACGTTCGGTGGGATTGGGTATGCGCTTCTTCCTGCCTATGTTTGGTTTGCTTGGATTTGATTATGGCATAGGATTGGATAGGTTTACACCGGGCGGAGCCCTCAAAGACGCAGCAAGGTTTACCTTTATGCTTGGTTTTGAGCCCGAATAACTTATTAAAACCTAAAAACAGCGTATGAAAAAGATTTTACTATTTTCTGCTTTATTCCTCGGGTTTGCATTGGCAAGCAATGCCCAGGCACGTTATGCTATCATCGATACCAAGTATATCCTGAATAAAATACCCGAATACAAGGACGCTGATAAAAAACTGGCCCTGATTGGCGAACAATGGCAAAAAGAAATAGACGATAAACAGGCGGCACTGGATAAAATGTACAAGAACTACGAGGCCGAACAGTTTATGCTTACCGAAGAATTAAAAAAGAAACGCGAAGATGAGCTCTTTGTAAAAGAAAAAGAGGTTCGCGATCTTCAGAAAAGACGCTTTGGCTATGAGGGCGACCTGTTTAAAGAAAGACAACGCATGGTGAAACCCATACAGGATAAAGTATACAATGCCGTACAAAAAATTGCCATTGCCCGGGCTTATGACTTTGTACTCGATAAAAGTGAAGGAATTACCATTATATTTGCCGACCCCAAACTGGATAAAAGCGATGAGGTTTTGAAGGAAATGGGTATTAAAAATTAGTCTAAACCAAACCAATTATAAATTCACAACGATGAAGAAATTATTATTTGTGTGTGTAGCTTTTGCAGCAACCTTTTTGTTTTCCAATACTACCCATGCACAAACGCAGAAGATAGGATACTTTGATGAGCAATTTGTTTTGCCTTTGTTTCCTGGTATTCAAAAAGTAGACACACTGCTTAACAGCTTTCAAAATGACTCATTAAGAGTTGAGTATGAATACAGAGTAGGAGATTTTACCCGCCGCGACAGCATCTTCAAAAAAGATTCTGCTACCATGCCGGTTAAAGCAAGGGAGCTGGCAACAAGAGAATTAAATCAGTTGAAATACAACCTGATCAACTGGCAAACCTACGCACAGCAGATGGTTGAAGCTAAAACGGCTCAACTGCTTAATCCATACAGACAAAAAATAGCTGAGGCGCTGAGACAGGTTATGGCTGAGCAGAAATATACTTATGTATTAAATGAGCAGGCTTTATCGCAGTATGCACAACCGCCATTACTGGATAACCTTTCCATCAGGGTGGCATTAAAATTAAAACTGACTTTACCAAAAGAGTATGAAGATGCATGGAAAGCTGCTACAAGTGCTGGTGCTGCCGGTACTCCTAAAAAGTAAGCTTCTTAAGCAAATTCATTTCAATAAAATTTATTCAGAACCCCGTCCTTGCGATGGGGTTCTTACTTTTGCTATATGCAGGTAAATAAACCCATTGGTGTTTTCGACAGCGGCTATGGCGGGCTTACGGTTTTAAAAGAGATCGCAAAGGAACTGCCGCAATATGACTATCTCTACATGGGCGATAATGCCCGTGCGCCTTATGGTCCGCGTTCTTTTGATACCGTTTACCAGTACACACTTGAATGCGTACAATGGTTTTTTTCGCAGGGATGTGAGCTGGTGGTATTGGCCTGCAATACCGCTTCAGCAAAAGCTTTGCGAACCATACAACAAAAAGACCTGCCTCATATCGATCCGCGCAAAAGAGTATTGGGCGTTATCAGGCCCACTACAGAGATCATTGGGCAGTATTCAAAAACAGGTCAGGTGGGAATTTTAGGCACTACCGGAACCGTGCAAAGCGATAGTTACCCGATAGAGATCGCTAAATTCTTTCCGCAGGTGCAGGTGTACCAGGAAGCCTGCCCAATGTGGGTGCCCTTAATTGAGAACAACGAATACGATAAGCCCGGGGCCGATTATTATGTGAAACAGCATTTGTACCACCTTCTAAGCGCACATCCGGATATTGATACTTTGTTACTGGCCTGTACGCATTACCCGCTGTTATTAGATAAGATCAGGGACTATGTACCGGAGGGGATTGCGATTGTATCGCAGGGAGAGATCGTGGCTAAAAGCCTGGCAGAATATCTGAAAAAACATAAGGAACTGGCCGGTTTGTGCAGTAAAAAAGGGCAGATCAGCTTTTATACCACCGATTCAGTAACCGACTTCGACAGCCATGCCACCCTCTTTTTTGGACAACAGGTGGCCTCAAAACACCTTGATCTGGGTACCAAATAGGGCAAATTGGGCCAGAAAAGGGGATATTATCCAAAAAAAGCCCCGTTTAAGCCTGCGGTTATCAACAGATTTCCCTACTTTTGCCGTCCTTTCACAAGCAGCAGTATGGTGACTGCAGGCATGAAACGAAACAATATTACCGGGTTAGTAAAAAAACAATCATGAAACGTACATTCCAACCACACAAACGTCGTCGTAAATCGGTTCACGGTTTTCGTAAGCGTATGGAATCTGCCAATGGCCGCAAAGTATTGTCAAGCCGCAGAGCGAAAGGCCGCAAGAAACTGACAGTTTCCAGCGAAAAAGGATTAAAATAAGCCCCATATCCCCCAAAGGGGAACAAGGGAAAAAATATAGCCTCATCTTTTTGATGAGGCTTTTTTAGTTTAGCAGTCTCATGTCAGCCACCCACTCATTCAATAAAAAAGAAAAACTCAAAAGCCGTAAACTGCTTGACCAGCTTTTTACGAAAGGGAAATCTGTGTCTGTTTTCCCGTTAAAGGTTTTTTATATGCCTTTGGCAAATGAAACGGATGAACCTGTTCAGGCCGGTGTGGGCGTAAGCGGAAGAAATTTTTCTAAAGCGGTTGATCGTAACCGCATCAAGCGTTTGCTGCGCGAAGCATACCGGTTAAATAAATCTGTATTGCATGAAGCGTTGACAGCGGATCAAAAAAAAATAGCCGTATTCATTTTATATATCGGCAAAGAGAAACCCGGATTAACTGCATTAAATGAAGCGATGCCCTTAGTGCTTAACAAACTGATAACTGCTATTGCCAGATAATAAACCCATACCCATCCGTTCTGTTCTCAGGTGGATAGCTATCCTGATCAGTTACCCGTTTATTTTATTGATCAAAATATACCAGTACGTGATCTCACCTGCCATTGGCCCTAAATGCAGGTTCACACCAACCTGCTCTCAATATTCAGTTCAGGCATTACAAAAACATGGATTGATTAAAGGTGGATGGCTTTCAATAAAACGTATCAGCCGGTGCAGGCCGGGTGGCGGGCATGGGTACGATCCGGTTCCTTAGGATTGGGAAATTTTGAAATTGGGAAATTGAAGAAGTAAGAAAGCCGCGTATTCATACATGAATACACGGCTTTCCTATTGCAATTCCAAAATTTCCCAATTTCCCAATTCCAAAATTCTCTCTCTCCCTACCTCTTCTCCGGCACTGTCAGCGCCTGCATCTTCAAAATAGTTTCTCTTATTTCTTTAATGCTGTAAAAGCGGTACACTTCGGGGTCTTTTCCGTCAACTTTTTCTATGGAGCGCATGCGGTGGTAAGGTCCAACAATCATGGCCTGCGTATTATCAGTGACCTTTACTGCTTTATTAGGAAGGATAAAAAAGTTACGGTTGGCCTCGCTTACATTTTTACCTTCTGATAAAAGTTGCAATGAATCAAGCTGTTTTTTCAGGGTTTCCTGAGTCATTCTGTTTTGTGCCTGACCCGGATCACTGTATTTCTGGTAGCTGCCAATGATGGTATCATTTTTTACGTTCACAATGAACAGGCCATTCCCCAATAATTCAACAGTTGCTTCACCGGCAGGTGTTGAAAGCCGGAAAACCACTTTCTCGCCACTGAGCGTTACTTCCTTTTCGTCGTGACCGGCGCCATCACCGGCCTTAATGGTTTTGGCATCGGTATTGATCTCTGCAGGTCCTTTACTCATCACGATCATTTTCTTATCCTTACCGCAAGCCGTTAGTAAAATAACCGCACTGAGTAAAACCAGTATTTTTTTCATAAGTGGTGTTTAATAAAAAGTCCCGCTATGTGTTAGCGGGACCTAAAATAATACTATTTCCTGAGAGCGTTTATTTTGCTGCGTTAAAACGTTCTGCCACTTTATTCCAGTTAACTACGTTCCAGAAAGCGGCTAAATAATCGGCGCGGCGGTTCTGGTATTTGAGGTAGTAAGCATGTTCCCAAACATCGGCGCCAAGAATTGGTGCGCCTTTTACTTCGGCAATATCCATCAGCGGATTATCCTGGTTAGGGGTTGAAGACACTTCTAATTTACCATCTTTTACCAGCAGCCATGCCCAGCCACTACCGAAGCGGGTTAAACCGGCTGTTGCAAATTTTTCTTTGAATGCATCAAAAGAACCGAATGCTGCAGTAATAGCATCGGCCAATGCACCTGTTGGCGCACCACCTGCATTGGCTGCAAGGCTTTCCCAGAAGAAAGTATGGTTCCAATGGCCGCCACCGTTATTGCGTACTGCGGGACTGATAGACCCTGCAACAGCTACCAGTTCTGCCAAAGATTTTCCTTCGTTGGGTGTACCTGCAACAGCCTTGTTCAGGTTGTCAACATAGGCCTGGTGGTGTTTACCATGGTGAATCTGCATGGTAAGTGTGTCGATATGCGGTTCCAGTGCTTCGTGTGCGTAAGGTAAAGGAGCTAATGTAAATGACATGGTATATGTTTTTAAATGAAAATGAAAAATAACGGATGGGGTAACAAATTTAATGTTGTTCGGGAGATAACCGGCTAATGGGGATGAATTCTTTCTTAAATCGAAAGAAAGGTATAATTGGGAAATTTTGGTCCCGGCTAAGCCGGGAGGGGAATTGCAAAAGGTAAGAACACCCTGCTCTTTATTTCTGTTTAACCGTGCCTTCTCGCCCGCTAAGCTTAGGCGAGCGCGGTGTGCCTTTGTGTGAGAAAAATTTTCACACAAAGGCACAGTTTGACCTGTTTATCTTTTTGATTTAAAGAACGACCGCATTAACTGTGCACATTCATCTTCCAAAATACCTTTTGTAAGTTCTGTTTTTGGATGAAAAGGCCAGTTTTCTTTGGTGATATGTTTGAAACCATTTTTATCATCCGATGCACCGTAAACGATGCGGCCAATCTTACTCCAGTACAAAGCCCCGCAACACATCAGACAGGGTTCAACGGTTACATAGAGTGTTGCTTCGGGCAGGTATTTGGCGCCTAAAAAATTATAAGCCGAAGTTAATGCCAATATCTCTGCATGTGCTGTTGAATCATTCAGTAATTCCACCTGGTTATGTCCGCGCGAAATGATCTTATTATTGATAACCACCACAGCGCCCACCGGCACTTCATCAGCTTCATAAGCCAGTACCGCTTCTTTGAGGGCCTGCTGCATAAAATAGATATCGTCGTATTCAATCATGAAGCGAAAGTTATAATTGGGAAATTGGGAAAGCCGCGTCGCGGCTTACTTATTTCTTTCGTCTTAAAATTTCCCAATTTCCCTCCCGCCCAGGCGGGATCCCAATCCAACCCCCCCTTACAATTCCTTAATCACAATATTCCTGAACCACACATCATTGCCATGATCCTGTAAGGCAATATGGCCTTTGAAATATTTGCCAAAATCGGCCTTTGTTTTAAACTTACTGTTAGCAATCAGTTGCTTCCAGTTATCATCGCCATAAGTGGTAGAAACAGTAGTTACACCATTTAAAATAAATTCCAGTTTGCCTTTATTACTGATGATCTCTGCGGTGTTCCATTCGCCTACCGGTTTAACGGCACCTTCTTTGCCCGCAATCAGATCGTATAAATTAGCTGCGCGGTGTTTATTGATCTTACCATCAGGGTGACCATCATTATCCAACACCTGCATTTCAGGGCCTGTGTACCAAACGTATTCGTATTTGGCAGGATCGTCCTGTACCCAGAATATTACTCCGCTGTTACCATTTTTTGAGATCTTCCAGTCGAGTTTCAGGTGAAAGTTTTCAAATTCCTGATCACTTACAATATCTCCGCCTTCTTTGGCCTGCGCTTTACCTGCGGCATCTAAGTAAATGGCACCATCTGCTACTTTCCATGCTTCACCTGTAGATTTTTTGCCAAAGCTGTGCCAGCCTTTGGTAGTTTTCCCATCAAATAAAGAGATCCAACCCTTTTCTTTTTGAGGAGAAGTTGTATGAACCATAGTATGTTTACCGGGTGTTGCCACCAGTAAAGAGACCGCCAGAACAGTGATTGCGGAAAATGATTGCATGGTTTATTTATTTTCGGAGTAAGAGAATATACTTTACCATTTGTTTGGCATCAGCCTCACTAACCAATGGATGCGGAGTCATAGGAATAGCTCCCCAAACACCAGAACCACCTTTAAGAACTTTGGCTGCAAGCAGGTTTACGTTCTCTTCTGTGTTCTCATATTTAGCGGCTACATCTTTGTATGCAGGACCGGTTACTTTCTCACTTACTTTATGACAGGTAAGGCAATCTGATTTGGCAACAAGTTCCAATCCTTTCTGATAATCAGGATTTGAACTGGCAGCAGAAGTTGCTGCTGCAGGTGTTGCAGGTGTTTCTTCTTTTTTGTCGTTGTTATTACTGCAGGCTCCCATAAAAGCCAGCAAAGCGATGACTACTGAGTACTTTTTCAATGTTAATTAATTTTTGGTTTAAGGTTAAAGTTATCAATCAATTCCTAAAATGCGACGGTTAAAATGATCATCGGCACCCGTTCCGGCAAAATCGTCAAATGCCTTTTCGGTTACTTTAATAATATGTTGTTTGATGAATGGCGCACCTTCTGCTGCTCCTGTTGCTGCATCTTTAATGGCACATTCCCATTCCATCACGGCCCATCCTTTATAATTATATGCAGCAAGTTTACTGAAGACAGATTTAAAATCTACCTGACCATCGCCCAATGAACGAAAACGTCCGGCCCTGTTAACCCAATTCTGGTAACCACCATATACACCCTGTTTTCCGGAAGAATTAAATTCCGCATCTTTTACATGAAACATCCTGATGCGTTCATGGTAATGATCGATATAACTGAGATAATCCAGACACTGCAAAACAAAATGCGAAGGGTCGTATAATAAACAGGCTCTTGCATGGTTGTTTACTTTTTCAAGGAACATTTCATAAGTAATACCATCATGCAGGTCTTCGCCGGGATGTATTTCGTAACAAAGATCCACACCTGCTTCATCAAACACATTTAATATGGGTAACCAGCGTTTGGCCAGTTCTGTAAAACCTGTTTCCACCAATCCTGCCGGGCGTTGCGGCCATGGATATACGGTATGCCATAATAATGCACCACTAAAAGTGGCGTGCGCTTTCAATCCTAAATTCTGAGAAGCCCTGGCTGCATACTTTAATTGCTGTACAGCCCATTCAGTTCTTGCTTTTGGATTGTTGCGTACATTTTCAGGAGCAAAGCCATCAAACAGCGAATCGTATGCGGGGTTTACCGCAACCAGTTGTCCCTGTAAATGGGTAGACAGTTCTGTGATCTCCATACCTGCGGCCGTTACAATGCCTTTGATCTCATCTGCATAGGTTTTACTCTCTGCAGCTTTTTGCAGATCAATACAGCGGCTGTCCCACGAAGGAATCTGAACACCTGTAAAGCCCAATGAGGCCGCCCATTTGCAGATAGATGCCAGTGAATTAAACGGTGCATCATCGCCCATAAATTGCGCAAGAAAAATACCCGGGCCTTTGATTGTTGTCATATTCAATGATTGAATGAGTGAATGGCAATTGTGAATTGTGAATGGTGAATGAGGATCGGGCTGATTTCCCGCCGTTATTGCCCATTCACAATTCACCATTCACACTAAAGTTCATATTTCGTCCACTTTTTATCAGATGCCGCCGATGCCACCACATTATCAATAAACGCCATGCCGCGGATACCATCTTCGAAAGAAGGGAAGTCGAGCATTTCTTTTGTAGGTGTGGTGCCATCAATTTTGGCGCTCAGGGTTAATGCAAAATTCCGGTAGATATTTCCGAAAGCTTCCAGATAGCCTTCGGGGTGCCCGCCGGGTGTGCGGCAGTTATGTGTGGCATAACTTGATAAGCGATCACCATAATTACCGCCGGCTCTTAATATTTGTGTGGGCTGATCCAGCCATTTAACTAATAAAGTGTTGGGTTCGTGTTGCGCCCATTCAATGCCACCTTTTTCTCCATACACGCGAATCTTTAAAGCATTCTCTTCACCAGCAGCCACCTGCGATGCCATAAGTACACCGGCAGCGCCGTTATCAAACTTCAATAAAACATTACCATCATCATCTAATGCACGCCCTTCAACCATTGCATTAAGATCAGCACAGAGATGAGTGATTTTTGAACCGGTAATGTATTCAGAAAGATGTGCAGCATGTGTACCTATATCACCCATACAACCGCTCTTTCCGGATTTTTTGGGGTCTGTTCTCCATGCCGCCTGTGCATTACCTTCTCTTTCGGTTAGTTTGCTTAACCATCCCTGCGGATACTCAACCCACACTTTACGGATCTTACCCAGCACACCATCCTGTACCATGGCTTTTGCCTGCTTAACCATTGGGTAACCGGAATAAGTATGCGTAAGGCAAAGTATTAAACCTGTTTCTTCTACTTTCTTTTTTAATTGTTTGGCTTCATCAAGTGTAAAGGTCATGGGTTTTTCAATTACAACATTGAACCCATGATCAAGAGCCATCATGGCCGGAGCAAAGTGTGCGAAGTTGGGTGTAACGATGGTTACAAAATCCATCCGCTTATCGGCAGGGAGTTGACTTTCTTTTGTAATCATCTCATCATAAGTGAGATAGGTTCTGTTGGCAGGCAGAAATAACATCTCGCCCGAAGCTTTCGCTATTTCAGGGTTAATACTTAATGCCCCACATACAATTTCAATCAGGCCATCCATATTGGCGGCAAGGCGATGTATGGCTCCGATAAAGGCATCTTTGCCTCCACCTACCATTCCCATTCTGAGTTTACGGTTCATGAATATGTACTTTTTTGTTAAATTCTAATGTTTTTTTGATAGGATGCGTCTAAAAGACGCAATGAGTTGTAAAGCTTATAAAAATTTTTGATGAACGGATGATTTTTATCAATCTGGTTTAAAAATTAAAATTACATTTAACCTCTGATTGTTTCCATATTTAACTCTAACGACATGCAGACTACTCCTCAACGTAGCCAATTATTTGTGGCCAGTTGCCTGGCCTTATTAGTAACTTCTCTTTCTTTTGGTATACGTGCAGGTATACTTGGACGACTCGGCACTCAATTTAATTTAGACGCAGCACAGCTTGGAACTATTGCTGCCACTGCTTTCTGGGGATTCCCTTTGGCAGTAATTATTGGCGGCTTTATTGTTGATGTGATTGGCATGAAGCGTTTGCTTATTGTTGCTTTTATTTTTCACCTGGCAGGAATACTGCTTACCGTTTTTGCAGGCGGATACTGGAGCCTGTTTATCTCAACACTTTGTATAGGCATTGCGAATGGTACGGTAGAAGCAGCCTGTAATCCATTGGTAGCCACCATCTATTCAGATAATAAGACCACAAAACTCAACCACTTTCATTTGTGGTTTCCGGGTGGAATAGTGATTGGTACTTTATTGGTATTTTTTCTCGATAAGATTGGCGTTGGCTGGCAGATTCAGGTTGGATTAATGGCCATACCCACACTTATTTACGGCTTCCTCTTCAGCAAACTCGATTTTCCTGTTACCGAAAGAGTGGCAAGCGGTGTTTCTACAGGTGATATGTATAAAGCATTACTGAACCCTTTATTTGTAGTGATGATCATTCTGATGTTTGGAACAGCCATCACAGAATTATTTACCGGGCAATGGATAGATGTGTTGCTAAAGAATGTATCTGATAATGCCATCCTGCTGCTTACTATCGAAACAGGTATCATGGTAATTGGCCGTGGATTTGCGGGGCCGGTAGTACATAAATTATCGCCAACGGGTGTTTTATTGATCTCTGCCATACTGGCTGCTGCCGGATTATACCTGTTAGGACATAGTTCGGGCAATATGCTGTTTGTTGGCGCTATTGTTTTTGGTATGGGTGTTTGTTATTTCTGGCCAACCATGCTGGGCTTTGTATCGGAGAACCTGCCTAAAACAGGCGCTGTTGGTATGAACCTGATGGGCGGTGCGGGCATGTTTGCCGTATCGGTATATACCATATTCATGGGTGGCTATTATGATAAACTGGTGGCAGCCAAACTGCGCGCCGGTGATACTTCTGATGCTGCTATGAATGAAGCCAAAAAATTGGCAGGGCCCGAAGTGTTAAATGCCACACTGATTATACCTGTTGTTCTTGTTATCGCATTTGCTGTTTTGTTGTTTTATATGCGTGGTAAAAAAAGTATAAAATCAGCAACAGCATCTGCTGCGTAAGTGGCATCGGTTTAAATTTATACACCAACGATTATGATCAATCGATCCAACAGAAGGCGCGCTATTAAAAATATCCTTGCAGGCTCTGCCGCACTGGCTGCAGGTACTGCTTTGCCATCATTGGCTTCTGCAAAAACTGCTGATAAGAAAAATGATGCACTGAAAGGAAATATCCAGCACGCGGTTTGCCGTTGGTGTTTTAACGATCTTTCTGTTGAGCAGCTTTGCATGGCTGCCAATGAAATTGGTATCAAAGGAATTGACCTGGTTGGCCCGAAAGACTGGCCCACACTTAAAAAATACCATCTTGTTTCGTCCATGTGTAATGGTGCAGAGATCAGCCTTACACAGGGCTGGAACGATAAGCAATACCATCCTACCTTAATTAAAAATTATACAGAACATATTGATCTTGTTGCCAACGCCGGTTTTAAAAATCTTTTCTGCGCCAGCGGAAACCGTAATGGCATGGATGATGAAACAGGATTAAGAAACTGTGTGGATGGATTAAAACAGATTGTTGGCCAGGCAGAAAAAAGAGGTGTGGTACTAACGATGGAGTTGCTGAACAGCAAAATAGATCACAAAGATTATATGTGCGACAGAACACAATGGGGTGTTGAATTGTGTAAGCGCATCGCCTCACCCAATTTCAAACTGTTGTACGATATCTATCATATGCAGATAGATGAAGGAGATGTGATACGTACCATCAGGGATTACAATACTTATATCGGCCACTATCATACAGCCGGTGTTCCGGGCAGGCATGAGATTGATGAAACACAGGAATTATATTATCCTGCCATAATGAAAGCTATTCTGGCAACCGGGTTTAACGATTATGTTGCCCAGGAATTTATTCCGTTGGCTGCAGACAAATTAGGATCATTGAAGAAAGCGGTATTAATATGTGACGTGTAATAAGTTGGGAGTTTGGAGTTAGAAGTCTGGAGTCTCAATCAAATCACTCCAGATTCCAGACTCCAAACTCCAGACTATCTCAAATAAACCAAACAACCAAAAAACAAACAGAATCATGTCCGATCAAAACTATGACGCAATTGTTGTCGGCTCCGGTATCAGCGGCGGCTGGGCGGCAAAAGAACTTACCGAGAAAGGGTTAAAGGTCTTGATGCTGGAACGTGGGCGTAACATTGAACACATTAAAGATTATGTGAACGCCAACAAAGAAGCATGGGATTATCCGCACCGTGGCAGAAGAACACAGCAGATGATCAATGATTACCCGGTACTGAAACGTGATTATCCTCTGAACGAAACCAACCTTGATTACTGGGTAAGTGATAAAGAAAGCCCTTACACCGAGATCAAGCGTTACGACTGGTTTCGCGGATACCATGTAGGTGGCCGTTCATTGATGTGGGGAAGACAAAGCTACCGCTGGAGCGATTTTGATTTTGGAGCCAATGCAAAAGACGGTATCGCTGTTGACTGGCCCGTTCGTTACAAAGAGATCGAGCCATGGTATGATTATGTAGAAAAATTTGCCGGCATCAGCGGTAACCGCGATGGCCTGGCACAATTACCAGACGGGCAGTTCCTGCCTCCGATGGATATGACCTGTGTAGAGAAAGATGTTGCAGCCAGGCTGAAAGAATATTATAAAGGTGCCCGTGCCATGATCATTGGACGCACTGCCAACCTTACTGTTCCGCACGAAGGAAGAACCAATTGCCAGTTCAGAAATAAATGCTGGCTGGGTTGCCCCTTCGGTGGATACTTCAGCACACAATCTTCTACTTTGCCTGCGGCGATGAAAACCGGTAAGCTCACACTCAGGCCATGGTCTATCGTTACAAAAGTGTTGTACGATAAGGATAAGAAAAAAGCAACAGGCGTAGAAGTGCTGGATGCAGAAACCAACAAAACATACACGTTTAATGCGAAGATCGTTTTCTTAAATGCATCAACTTTTAACTCAGCCTGGATATTGATGAACTCTGCAACCGATGTATGGCCCGATGGCCTGGGTAGCAGCAGCGGAGAGCTGGGTCATAATATTATGGATCACCACCTTGGTGTGGGTGCGGGCGGACGTGTGGAAGGATTTGAAGACAAATATTACTTCGGCCGCCGCGCCAACGGTATCTATATCCCACGTTACCGTAACCTGTTTGGAGATAAACGCGATTACCTGCGCGGCTTCGGTTACCAGGGAGGCGCCGGCAGACAGGGATGGAGCCGTGATATTGCTGAGCTGACCATTGGCGGCGAATTCAAAGATGCATTAACAGAACCCGGAAGCTGGACAATGGGCATGGGCGGCTTTGGAGAAATATTACCTGATCATTCCAACAAAATAACACTGGATAAAACCAAAAAAGATAAATGGGGACTGAATGTACTGGCCTTCGACGCAGAACTGAAAGACAATGAAATGAAGATGCGTAAAGACATGCAGCAGGATGCCATTGAAATGCTGGAAGCTGCCGGTGTAAAAGATGTAAAAGGATATGATGCCAATGCATACCAGGGTCGTGGTATTCACGAAATGGGTGCTGCACGTATGGGTGCCGATCCAAAAACTTCTGTACTCAATAAATTTAACCAGGTTTGGGATGCGCCTAACGTATTTGTAACAGATGGGGCGTTTATGACATCTGCTGCGTGCGTTAACCCATCGCTCACTTACATGGCCTTTACTGCAAGAGCAGTGGATCATGCGGTGGCTGAGTTGAAGAAAAATAATTTATAAGGTGAGTAGTGAGTGGTGAGTAGGCAGTAAAGCCAACACTCACTACTCACCACTGACCACTCACTAAATCATCATTTTAAAAACACAATCTCATGAATAGAAGAGAAGCCATCTCCAGTGTAGCCCTGCTCCTGGGTGGAACTATTTTGGGCGCCGAAGCTTTTTTGTCGGGCTGTAAAACCAAGTCGGAATTAGGCGTAAGTTTCTCACCCGGCGACATTTCTTTTTTGGATGAAGTAGCCGAAACCATTTTACCTGCCACCGGCACACCCGGTGCCAAAGCCGCCAAAGTGGGCGAGTTCATGACCGTGATGGTGCGTGATTGTTATGAAGAGAAAGACCAGAAAGTGTTTATGGATGGCATGAAAAAACTGGATGAAGCCAGTAAAACAAAAAATGGTAAATCTTTTATTGACAGTACGCCACAACAGCGCCATGATCTGTTAGTTGCTCTTGATGCAGAACAGAAAGAATACCAGAAAAACAGGAAAGAAGGCGATGCTACCCATTATTTCCGCATGATGAAAGAATTAACTTTATCCGGTTACTTCACCTCTGAAGTAGGCGCTACCAAAGCCTTGCGCTATGTAGCTGTTCCGGGTAAATATGAAGGTTGTATCGATTACAAAAAAGGGGATAAAGCATGGGCAACGTAGAGGGTTTGTAGTTTGTAGTCTGTGGTCTGTAGTTGAAATAAAATAACCACAGACCACAGACTACAAACCACAAACTTAAAATACCTCTTGAATTTTACATGAACGCAGTGAACACACTGCTTACAAATTGAAAGCTATGTCAACCAACAGAAGAGATTTTTTACGTACCGGTGCTTTTGCGGCATTGGGGTTAAGCATTCCGTTTGCAGGAAAGTCTTCCCTTGTGGAAGAGTTTGCAAGATTTAAAAACATTCCAAAATTCGGGATTCAGTTATGGACAGTGAAAGAAGATATGGGTGCCAATGCAAAAGATACCCTGCAAAAAATTTCTTCTTATGGCTACAAACTGATCGAAAGTTTTGAAGGACAGAAAGGAATGTTTTGGGGATGGAAGCATACTGAGTTCAAAAAATACATGGACGATCTGGGTATGAACATCATTTCATCTCACTGCAATAACACGGTTGACTTTGAGCGTAAAGCTGCAGAAGCCGCAGAGATCGGAATGAAATACCTGATCTGTCCGTACAAAGGCCCTCAAAAATCAATTGATGATTTTAAAAGGTTTGCAGATGAGTTTAATAAATCGGGTGAGATCTGTAAGAAGAACGGTATCCGCTTTGCTTACCACAACCACGATTACTCATTCAAACCCATCAATGGAGAAGTACCGCAGGATGTGATGATGAACAATACCGACAAAAACCTGGTAGATTTTGAAATGGATATTTATTGGGTGGTTGCAGCGGGAGAAGATCCCAAAGCATGGTTTGCCAAGCACCCCGGCCGTTTCAAACTTTGTCATGTAAAAGACCTGGGAAAAACGGCTACCGGTCATGAGTCTGTTCAAATAGGCAAAGGCACTATCAATTATCCATCCATCCTGAAAGCGGCCGCAGCCAACGGTATGAAGTATCATATTGTTGAGCAGGAAGCTTTCACCGGCACCAATCCATTAGAAAGCGCCGCAGCGGATGCGAAGTATATGAAGGGGTTGAATTATTAAGTACACCATCCCCAACCCTCCCGGCAAAGCCGGGACAAGCTCTGAAGGGGTGGCCAGCGAAGCGCAGCCGTGGGGAACGAAAATCAGGCCAACAAAAAAAGCGGTTCATCTAATGTGAACCGCTTCTCATAATAAAATCTCCCTAACTCCCCCTTCAGGGGGCTGGGGGGTAAGACTGGGCTAAGCCTTGATTACACCCCTAAACTCCATCCTTCCCTATACTTCCTTTTCACAAACTGATTGGCATCATCAAAATTGGTGATCCGCATATTAGGGCCATCCCATAATAATTTAATGTTGCGGCCGGGATAACTATTTCTGCCGTTGGCATCTTTGCGTGAAATATGATAACTGCGGATAGCAAGGTTACCCATCAGCACACTTTCAGTTAATGGACCTGCAATATCAAAATTAGAACTGAGGTGTTTAGCCTGCTCAGATCCGTAACCTGTAATAGCAGCTTCTACCCATGCAGCATAGTGTCCGCCATCGCCTTTAGGAACACGTGCCACTGTTTGCGGAACCATTGTTTCTTTGGTGCGTGATGTAGGCAATAAATTCGGGAACATACCATAAGTGCCACAGATCATTTTGCCTTTTGTACCGAGGAAGATGGTACCGTTGCCACCATCGCCCATTATTTCATTAGGGCCAAGTTCTTCAGGGCGGTCGGGTTGAATACCACCATCCATCCAGTGCAGTTTAACATCGGGCTTGCCATTCATGCCTTTAAAAGTTAAGGTGATGGAAGATGCTACCGGTCCTGAATCGGGGTACACGCCGCGTGTCCAGTTTTCTATATAGGGAGTGGCGATACTGCATTCTGCGGAAATTGGATAACCAAGACCAAGTACAGCAAAGGCGGGCGCCATAATATGACAGGCCATATCGCCAAGGGCGCCGGTACCATAATCCCACCAGCCGCGCCAGTTAAAAGGAACTAATTTTTCTACATAATCGCGGTAAGGGGCAGTACCTAACCAGAGGTTCCAATCCAGTTCGGCAGGAACAGGTGGTTTGTTGGCAGACCAGGGGATGCCCTGCGGCCAAACAGGCCTGTCAGTATAGCAATAGATGGTATGCACATCGCCAATAATACCGGCATTGTACCAGTCCTGCAACTGCCGAACACCATCGCCCGATGCACCCTGGTTACCCATTTGTGTTACCACTTTATAATCGTGCGCAGCTTTGGTAAGCATACGGGCCTCATAAATATCGTGGGTAAGTGGTTTTTGCACGTATACGTGTTTACCCAACTGCATGGCACCCATGGCAATTACAGCGTGCATATGATCTGGTGTTGCCACAGAAACGGCGTCAAAATTTTTGTGCTCTTTATCAAGCATTTCGCGGTAGTCTGTATAGATCTTTGCCTTAGGATAACGTTTACGGCTGGTTGCTGATTGACGCGAATCAACATCGCAAAGGAAACCGATATCGGCTTTGCCGCTGTTGTAAAAAGCCCACAGGTCGCTTTCGCCTTTACCGCCTACGCCTACACCGGCTACGGTAAGCCTGTCGCTGGGTGCGGTAAAACCACGGCCCATTACATGACGTGGAATAATGTAAAAACCGGCAGCGGCCAAAGCAGCATTGCGGATAAAGTTTCGCCTTGAGTTTTGATTACCTGACTCAGGTATTTTGTTAACGGGGTTCTTTTTCATACAGTCAATCATTGGTTGTTAGGTGTATAAAATATGGAACCTGAATTTATACAAATATTTCAATTAATGCACCTGCAGATTGACGAGTGGCGGAATCATTTTTGTATAAACGGAAACGGAATGATTATCTTCATAACTGATTTACGATCCAATGCAAACAGCCTCTCCGGAATGGAGGGGCTGTTCTGTTGATAGAGGTTGCTGCAGGTTGTTTCAATAAGAGAAGACGAAGTAAAAGAGAAGGAAGCCCCCCACTTCTATAAGTTCTTTTCCTCGTTTCTCTACTATTGAAATCTTTACGCAGCCATATAAAATTGCATAAGTTTATAATCCGATGGTTGGTGGTTTCCTGTTTTCGATATACATATCGAGGCCGACATATTTACCGTTAATTTTTTTCAGCACTGTGGTGTCTACATAACCGTATGTTCTCTGCAGGTTAAGAGAGTCGCTGTAATTATAAGTGATGATGATCCATCTGTCAGTATCAAGCGCCAGATTTTTTTGGATGGCTACTGTACCGTTATTGGCTGCAGCACTAATATGATAGGCACCTTTTGAAAACTTACGTGCATCCAGCTCCTGAAAACCCGGTTTGATAACAGTGTTAACAGTTTGAGCCCTTGACTCGCCATTTCTATGGCTGATGGATAGGTTGATGGGGATGCCTGTATCACTATTGTTATAAACAATTACATGAGCCATTGGGCGATAAGAACTACAGGCTGCAAATACTAACAGGAACAGGGCAAAAGGAATTACTAAACGCATACGCATATAGATATTGGTTTTAAATGCACTACATAGAACGCCGCAAAAGTAACGGTATAGAAATTTTTTTCCAACCGCATATTCATGTGGCTAACCATAGCTTGACGCAACCAGGTTAAATAACGTTGCTTATCCCCCCATTTTTTTTATGAACGGAAGGATTTATTACATAAAGCAAAAAAGGGGGTAGTGTTTTGTAGGGGGATGTTGACAGTTGTGTTGGAAACAACAACTTTTATCTTACTAACACAGAAGGCTTTGTACCTCGCGATAACAACTTTATTCCCAGCATCCCCCCCGAGATTACGGGCAAGTGTTACTGCGAGGTACCAAGCAACCTGTGTTCTGCAATATTGCACATTGCAACTGATTAGCAGTGTATAACCTGCTTTTTGCAAGTGGCAATAAAATTTGCAATGCAAAAAAACGATAAATGTTCGAGGCGGCCTACCGTTAAAACACCCAATTTTATAAATGGAGGGAGGAATTGTGTTAATTTTTTTGCATCAACGCAACTTTCTGTATGCTATCAACGTTTTTACAGATAGTATGAATCCAATTTTCAACTGCCTGTTCTTTTGGGGATAGGCAGTTTTTTTGTAGGCTAAACGCAAAACGCTTAACGCAGAATGCTGAACGCTTAACGCTTAACGCATGACGTCACTGCGAGGAACGAAGCAGTCTGTGGTGCAATCTTGTTATAATGAAGTATATAGTGATGCAATTTCGTTAAAACTCATATTGATAAAAAGCTCCTTTTTCAATGGCTTCTACAATCATTGTTTCATTTCTTAATTGCTCTTCGGTTAGATCATCTTGAAACAAATCGTCTATTGCATTATAAATGTCAAAAGTGTTAGTACTTGGGTAATAGAATATCCTTTTGCTACTGCGAGCGTATCCATTTAGCCTAATATAAAATTCTGTACAACTATTTCGATCATCAAAGTTGGCAACTTTTTTAAGTTCCTCTATAGATTTAATGAATTTCACGGTAAAAATTTTCTCAAATATACTTAAATGACTCTTAAAGTCCGTTGACTTAAAAGCCACATTTGTTGACCTTTCCTAAATGGACATTAAGTTAAAAATTGGGCAAAGGATTAAAACATTGAGAAAGGTCTTGGAACTTTCTCAAGAAGGGTTAGCCTATAAAGCAGAAGTTGACAGGACGTATGTAACAGATGTTGAGAATGGAAGAAGAAATGTTTCTGTTGAAATCTTAGAAAGATTAATCGCTGCACTTGAAGTGTCCTTCTCTGAATTCTTTAATTCTAAAGAGTTTAAGAAATGAAGGAATTAATTCATCCAGGCGATATCATCTCTTATTTTGATATGTGCCAAACAGAAGGATATAGCCTTCAGCGGGGAATGAATTTTAGAGTGAATGAGGGTGTATGTGTTTTTTTAATGTCTCTGCGAAAAGGTGCGCCCTATGCTGATCGGGTTGAAGAAAATGGCCAAATACTAATTTATGAAGGGCATGATGCACAAAAAAACTGGGCCCGAATCCCAAAAGAAATGGATCAGCCAATGTATAGCCCTGTGGGCACATTAACGGAAAATGGAAAGTTTCATGAAGTTGCTCAAAAATATAAAAAAGGCTTGCAAAACCCAGAGCCAGTAAAAGTGTATGAAAAGATAAAAGATGGTATTTGGGTTTATAATGGTGTATTTGAATTATTAGATTCTTGGTTGGAAGACTCTGATAATCGAAAGGTGTTTAAATTCAAGCTAAAAATCACCGATAGAACTATCGATTTAAAAGAAAGACGACAGAAAGAAATACAAGAACTTGATCATAACAGAATAATACCAACTTCTGTGAAGCTGGCAGTTTGGAAAAGAGACAAAGGAAAATGTACACAATGCGGGAGTACTGATAATTTACACTTTGATCATATTCTTCCTTATGCCAAAGGTGGGACCTCACTTAGAATTGAAAACATTCAATTATTGTGCGCCAGACATAATCTCCAAAAGAGTGATAAAATCATTTAGTTTTTTAGGCATGTTATAACTACGCTGGGCTTTGGTATGCACATCAGTCATAGTGTAAGGTAATAAAAGCGTGAGTTTTTGCGGTAAATACCTAATGGAAAACCGTTGAGGCCCTCTTTACTTTGTAAGCATTAGCATGTTAACTTTTTCTTACACATGAAACCTACTTATATAATATTATTGGCCCAAGGAAATACCGTTTTACCAGCGAGGGGAAAAGACTAATTGTAAAATTGGTAGAATTTACACCTACCGGGCAGCCTAATATCTATAATCTGGGTTTTGGAGATCTCCTGCCTCATGACAAAATAGATGATAAAATTATTTCCGACAATGGTGATATGGTAAAAGTGTTTGCAACTGTTATTCAAATTGTAACTGAATTTACCGCGAAATATCCATTTCTGAAGATCTTCTTCAGTGGCAGTTCTTCAGCAAGAACAAAAATGTATAACCGGATACTTAAAATGCATTGCGCAGAGTTTAGCCGGGAGTTTAAAATAACCGGGCTAATTAAGCAGGGATCTGAAATTATAGAAGTGGCGTACGATCCGATTGGGTTTAAACCGTACCTGGCTTTTTTTATTGAAAGAAAAACTTAAATTTGAATCTGATGGCAACAACCCCAAAACATATAACCCCTAAAGCTTCTAAGAAGAAACAAGCTATAAAAGCTATTGCTAAATCTTATCCTGCACCGGAAGACACTTTGTTTCCTGAGAAATTAGCGAGGGCTAATGAGTTGCTTTCCAAAGCCAGGCTACTTCCCCGTTAATCAGATCATTGTTTGTTTTTAGCTTTCAGAAACAATCGTTTCCCTATAAACAGAGAACCGGGATAAAGAATTAACGATTAAAAACCCCCAACCCCCTTTGTTGGAAGAAGTATAAACAATGAGTATCTTGTAATTGTTCCTTTAACCTATTGCTTATGCCAACAGAGCTTCTTCAGCGCCTTACTGCTATGCGCCGTTATTTTGAGAGCGGCGCTACCAAACCCTACGCATTCCGCAAACAACAATTACTTGCTTTAAAACAGGCAGTGATAACGCATGAGGCAGAAATATATGCTGCATTGTATGCCGATCTGAAAAAATGCAAAGAAGAATGCTGGGTTACCGAGAATGGATTTTTTCTTGCAGAACTCAATGATACCTTGCGCCACCTGCGTGCATGGATGGAACCGGAAGCTGTGCCAACCAATTTACTCAATCTCCCATCGGGCAGCCGTGTAATGCATGAACCCCTTGGTGTGGCGCTGGTGATTGGTCCGTGGAACTATCCCCTTCAGTTATTATTCACCCCATTACTGGGCGCTATTGCTGCCGGTAATTGTGTGGTGCTTAAACCAAGCGAATTTGCACCTGCCACTGCCCTGGTGATGCAGAAAATGATTGAATCTGTTTTTCCCAAAGAATACATCCTGTTTGTACCCGGCGATGGCGCTGTGGTTGTTCCTGAAATGATGAATGGGTTTAGGTTTGATCATGTATTTTATACCGGCAGTACTGCTGTTGGAAAGATCATTTATAAAATGGCTGCCGAAAAACTGGTGCCTGTTACACTGGAGCTGGGCGGTAAAAGCCCCTGTGTGGTGGAGAGCGATGCTAACATTAATATTGCCGCCAAGCGGATTGTGATGACCAAATTTTCCAATGCCGGACAAATGTGCGTGGCGCCTGATTATGTGCTGGTGCATGCATCAAAAAAAGAAGCATTGGTGGCTGCATTAAAAAACAGGATTGTACAGTTCTTTGGCGATAAGCCGGAAGAGAGTGAGAACTATGGGAAACTGATCAATGAAAAACAGTTTAACCGCGTGGTTAATTATTTAGTACAGGGCCATTTGTTGCATGGCGGGCGGTACAATAAAGAAACACTGTTTATTGAACCCTCTTTACTTGATGATGTGAGCGTAGATGCGGCTGTTATGCAGGAAGAAATATTTGGTCCTGTTTTACCCATACTTAGTTTTAATGCGATGGAGGAAGCGCTGGCTATTATTGCACGCCATCCCAACCCACTGGCTTTTTATGTATTCACCTCAAACAGTGATAAAGAAAAACAATGGTTAGATGCAGTGCCTTCGGGTGGGGCCTGTGTAAATAATGCAAGCTGGCATTTAACCAATCCGGGCCTGCCTTTTGGTGGCCGCGGTTTTAGCGGAACAGGCGCTTACCATGGAAGATATTCATTTGAAACCTTCAGTCATAAAAAAGCAGTGATGAAAACCCCCACCTGGTTTGATCCTGCTTTAAAATACCCGCCGTTAAAGGGTAAGCTGGGGATTTTTAAATGGATTATCAGGTAGAACGATTAATTTAATATAGGATTAGCGGATTGGCGGATTACGGATTAACGGATTAACTCAATTCGCCAATCCGTAATCCGCTAATCCGTTAATTCGCAATCCGCCAATCACATGAAGAAAACAATTATCATACTTGTACTTATTCTTATAGCCCTGTTTCTGATTAAAAGAAAAGACATGACATGGAGACAATCTATTTTAAAAGCAATCTATCCCCTGATCATGCTGAAAGGGAAATTATTTCCGGGAGCAAAAGATGTACAGGTAAATAAAGACCAAAAACAACCGATCAATTCTTTCTACACATTAAAAGCCATTAACAATCATGGCGACACGGTAGACTTCAGTCAGTTTAAAGGAAAAAAAGTATTGATCGTTAACACCGCCAGCGATTGTGGTTTTACAGCGCAGTATGATGAACTGGAACAGTTGCACCAGCAATACAAAGACAAATTAGTAATGATGGCTTTCCCCGCCAACGATTTTAAGGAACAGGAAAAGAAAGACGATGCAGCTATTGCTTCTTTTTGTAAAATCAATTACGGCATCAGTTTTCCTTTGATGCGGAAAAGCCATGTAGTAAAAAGTGCTGAACAAAACCCCGTGTTTCAATGGTTAACCAACGCCTCACAAAATGGCTGGTGCAATCAGCAGCCGGTATGGAATTTTAGTAAATATGTGATTAATGAAGAGGGCGTATTAACGCATTTTTTCTCGCAAATGATTTCACCAACGGACGAAAAAGTAAAGGAGGCTATCGGTGCTCAATGATAGAGTGATAGAATGCAAAAGAGAAGATGTATAAAACATTCTATCAGTCATTCATTGCCCCCTACACCGGACATTTTTCGTGGTAATTGATCAACTCTATCGGTGTACGCTCAATCTCAAATCCGTGGTAGTGTACTTTTACTTCGTCCAGCACCGCTTCCACTTCTTCTATTGTTTTTAATGTAACAAGTTTGTTTCGGTATTCTTTAATATTGGGTAAACCTTTCAGGTAATTGGCATAATGCCTGCGCATTTCGTTGATGCCAACAACAGGGCCTTTCCATTCAAGCGATTTGCGCAGATGTTTGCGGGCCACTTCCACGCGTTCTTCCAGGGTAGGGAAAGGCAGCAACTCACCAGTTGCAATATAATGTTTGATCTCTCGGAAGATCCACGGATAACCAATAGCGGCGCGGCCAATCATGATACCATCAATGCCATAACGGTTTTTATATTCGAGCGCTTTTTGCGGGCTGTCGATATCGCCATTACCAAATACGGGGATGTTTATGCGGGGATTGTTTTTAACTTTTGCAATCAGCGACCAGTCGGCTTCGCCTTTATACATCTGCGAGCGGGTACGGCCATGAATGGCGAGAGCTTTAATGCCAACATCCTGCAGGCGTTCGGCAACTTCTTCAATATTCTTTGTGTTATCATCCCAACCCAGCCTTGTTTTTACAGTAACCGGCAGTTTGGTACTTTTTACAACTGCTTCTGTTAAGCGAACCATCAGGTCCACATCCTTCAATACACCGGCGCCGGCACCCTTGGTCACCACTTTTTTTACAGGGCAGCCGAAATTAATATCAACCAGGTCGGGGTTTACGGTTTCTACAATTTTGGCGCTTAATGCCATGGCTTCTTCATCGCCTCCAAATATCTGGATACCAATGGGGCGTTCGTAATCAAAAATATCGAGTTTATGCCGGCTTTTAATGGCATCGCGGATAAGGCCCTCGCTGCTGATGAATTCGGTATACATCAGGTCGGCGCCATTATCTTTACATACGGCACGGAAAGGCGGATCGCTCACATCCTCCATGGGTGCCAGCAATAATGGGAAATCGGGTAATATTATCTCGCCTATTTTAACCATATTGTGCCTGTATCGGACAGGAAAGGGGAATCAGGATTTATTGCCTTTTATCCTTTAACCGTCCTTTATTTTTAAAGAAGTTGCAAATTTACAATCTTATTTTTCAATAGCATGAACCAAAGGCCCGCGATCAATTATCCCCTGCAATTTGCTTTTTTACTGGGATTGATGGGTGTTTTTATTGTTTTAACGGCTTTTCTGGTGCCTTTTATTGGCAGTTTGATGCTGCATACGCCTTTTATGCAGGTAACATCACAATTAAACAGGCCCGAAAACACCGATGTTTCCCGCTTTTTAAATACGTTGGCCTCTTTACTGGTATTCTTATTGCCGGCCTTGTTACTGGCAAGATTGGTAAGTAAACAACCATTTGCCTATCTGGGTTTTAATACGGTTGTGAGCGCCAAACAGGTTGTTTGGGTGCTGCTGATCATGTTTGCAGGCATCATGCTCAGTGGTGCACTGGGCGAGCTAAATGAAAAAATTCCGTTGCCCGCCAGATGGTATGCCCGGGCCAAAGCATTGGAAGATGAGTACAAAGCTTCCATGATGTCATTGGCCAATATGAAAACACGGGCCGACTATATTTTGTCGCTGATTGTATTGGCTGCTGCGCCCGCTATGTTTGAAGAGATCCTGTTCAGGGGCGGATTTCAGCAGGTGTTTATTGGCTGGACAAATAATAAATGGTTAGGCATCATCATTACCAGTATCCTGTTCAGCGCTTTTCATTTTTCGTATTTTGGGTTTTTGCCAAGGTTTGCTTTGGGGCTGATATTGGGATTGATTTTTTTATACAGTAAAAATATCTGGTTAAATATTTTCCTGCATTTTTTGAACAACGCGTTTGTAGTAACACAATTATACCTTGCTTCAAGAATGGGGCGTTCACTCGAAAAAACGATGGATGAAAGTGTGCCGGTATGGTGGGGTATTGTAGCGCTTGGCCTGCTGGTTATATTCTTCCGGTCTTTTAAAAAAGAAACCAAACTGGTACTTACCGCGCATCAACAGCAAATTTATTCATCTCCCGAAAACATACACTCCTGATGGAACCCTGGCAAAAAGTATATGCAACCCGTAATTCTGCAGAAGCAAGCATTATACAAGGCATGCTGGAAGAAAACAATGTGCCCGTACAGATCATGAACAAGCAGGACAGCAGTTACCTCAACTTTGGAGATATAGAATTATACGTGCCCGGGCATTTGTTTGAAATGGCAAAACAATTAGTTGAGAAGAACCTGTTGAATTAGGGGCCTCAAATTGCGTGAGACGTGAATCGTGAGGCGTCAATCGTGAGACGTGAGTTGTGAATCGTGAATAGATCATAATGTGTTGTGCGATTAAACACATAGTTACATAGGTCTGGAAAAAGGGCGGATAGTTCAAAAACGATGCTTCCTCTTGTTTTCCCTATGAGCCTATGTGTTTCAAAAAAAGATTTGAGATAGTGTCTAAGAAATATTCAATTCTCATCCCTCACGCCTGACGATTGACGCCTCACGATTGATGCCTCACGATTTTTATCCTTTTTGGTGATCTCCTCCAGACATTCGTACTTCGTGTTATCAAAACTGTATTTGCCACATGGCTTTTAACTTTCAAACTTTCAGAACACGTGCTTTAACAGCCATTGTTTTTGTGGTGGTGATGTTGTTTGGTTTGTTATGGAACCAATGGAGTTTCCTGGCGTTGTTTTCTGCTATTCATTTTGGTTGCTGGATTGAATACCAGAAACTGGTTGGATTAATTGATAATGATTACACACAGATCACCCCGCTTCACAGGTATGGGATGATGTTTGCAGGATGGGGTATTGTGTTATGGATGACAGACTCATCTTACCAGATCGGCAATATCAGTGTGCATGTGGCAGGGTGGTGGATCTTTTCCATCAGTTTTATTGTATTTGTGCTGGGCGAATTTATACTTAGCAACAGCATTAAACCAAGGCTATGGGCGCATTCTATTTTAGGTCTTGTTTATATTTCGTTAAGCTGGGGATTGATGATGCGTTTATGGGGTAATCTGCATCAAACGGTTTTTGCAGGAGAAAACCAGACAATGCCTGTTTTGCTTATCGCTTCTATCTGGATCAATGATACAATGGCATACCTGGTGGGCTCAATGATAGGCAGAACACCACTATCCCCTGTTTCGCCCAAAAAAACATGGGAAGGAACCATTGGCGGCGCTATACTGGCTGTGCTGGTAGTAGTGCTGATTGGTTTTTATGCGTTTCATTTTTCCATCGCCCCATTGGTCATTATTTCTTTAACAGCCGCCATTGCCGGTACATTAGGCGACTTGTTTGAAAGCAAACTGAAAAGGCTTGCCAATGTAAAAGATAGTGGCCAGATCATGCCCGGCCATGGTGGTTTTTTAGACAGGTTTGATTCTTTACTGCTGGCAACCACAACAGTATGGATTATATTTTATCTCTTTTATTAGTGATGAGAAAGGCACGCATAGGCGCTAAGGCGCAAATTAAAACTGCGCCTTTGCGCCTTAGCGTGCCCCCTTCATAATATCTCCGAAAGGCTATCTCTTTCTCAACATTCCGTTTTACCTTTACAGTTCAATTAGCTCCAATGACCATTCACAGAGAAGGATATAAAACGATAGCTGTTTCTGCCCTTGTATTCGGCTTATTCAACGTAATTTCTTTTACCTTTTTAAGCGCCTCCTTACCATGGCTGGCTATTGTGGTGTTTCTGATAACACTCGGCTTGCTTTTATTCATGATCTCCTTTTTCAGGATCCCTAAACGGAAACTCACTATCAATGATAACAAGATCATCTGCCCGGCAGATGGTAAAGTAGTGGTAATTGAAGAAGTGACCGAGGTAGAATACTTTAAAGACAAACGCATACAGGTTAGTATTTTTATGAGTCCGGCCAACGTGCACGTAAACAGGAACCCCATGAGCGGTGAAGTGATATATAATAAATATCATAAAGGCAAATACCTGGTGGCATGGCATCCTAAATCATCTACCGAAAATGAAAGGTGGAGTGTGGTTACAAAAAACAATCACGGAGAGATTTTATACAAGCAGATTGCCGGCGCATTGGCCAAACGTATCTGTAATTATACTAAAGTGGGCGAGCAGGTTAAACAGGGTGATGAGTATGGTTTTATTAAATTCGGCAGCCGGGTAGATGTGCTGTTACCCCTAAATGCCAAAGTAGAAGTAGCGCTGAACCAGGTAGTAAAAGGCGGCGTAACTGTTTTGGCAAGCTGGTAAAAGCGGAACCACCGGCAATTTTTAACAATCCGGAACAATAAGTAAGCGGCATTTGTAGTATTTTAGTTGTCAACATTTAAAAAACGCACTATATGAAAAAAGTATTTCTCTTAGCAACAGCAGCTTTCCTGGTAACCGGTTTTGCATTTGCACATGAAGGTGATGGTAAAAAATGCGGCAAAGGAAAAGATGGAAAAGAATGCTGCAAAGACAAAAAAGATTGCAAGAAAGACATGAAGGACTGTAAGGATATGAAGGATTGCAAAGACATGAAAAAAGACGGAAAAGAAACCAAAACAACCAAGCCTGCTACTAAAGCATAGATCAAATCTTAGTCTGAAAATATAAAGAAGCCCTGCAAACTGCGGGGCTTTTTTATGCAATAAACTCAAAGAATATCTTCCAGCTCTTTCAGGTTATACACCACATACGTTGGTTGTATATGTGGTACTACATTCAGATGGTTTACAAAAATGGTATCAATGCCTGCATTAATGCCACCCTGAATATCTGCATCAAGGTTATCGCCTATCATGATGCTTTCTTCGGCACCGGCGCCGGCTTTGTGCATGGCGTAATCAAAAATTTCTTTATTTGGTTTCAGACTGCCGCTGGCTTCTGAAGTGATTATCTGTTCAAAAAAAGGACTGAGATTGGCATTTTTAATTTTGTTGTACTGCACATTCTCAAATCCGTTAGTTACCAGGTGCATGCGGTAATTTTTCCCCTGCAGGTATTGCAATATTTCGATGGTATAGGGAAACAGGCTTTTACGGGTTGGGAGCAGATCAAGGAACTGCACAGCCATTAATTTTGCCAATGGCTCATCGGCCAGTTTAAAATCGAGCAGGGCCAGCCACATCCTTTTCCAGCGCAGTTCATCCTGTTTAATAAAACCTTTGGTGTAGCGGTCCCAGAGGCGTTCATTGTGATAACTGTATCGTTCAAAAAACAATTCAAAATCGGGTATCCCTTTTGCGGCAAGTTCATTGGTCAGAAAAAGCTGTGAAAGGGTTTGCTTGGCATTGGTCTCAAAATCCCAAAGGGTATGGTCGAGGTCAAAGAATAAATGGCGATACTTCATGATGCAATGTTGTGTGTTCGCTATAGCAACTATGATAATTGTAGTTGCTTCTTTTCAATAGTTACGTTGAAGTGGATATCTGCTTTTAAGGCTTTGAATACTTTAAGAACAGTATCAATTGTTGCGCTATTTGCACTACTTTCTAATTTCGAAATCTGAGCTTTCTGAACGCCAACAAGTTTCCCTAATTGTTCCTGGGTCAAATTGCGTTCTTGCCTGGCTTTCTTTATCATATGGCTTAGTATATCCATGTTCAACTCATATTCATAGTTATCTCTGTCGGTAGTACCCACTTTGCCAATATATTTATCTTTCATCTCAGCAAGTGAAAATGATTTCATTGTTGTTTTTGCCATAATCTATTTTTTAAATCTGCTTTCAAAATATTTAGCCCTGATTTTTACTGCTCTATCAATTTCGTTCGAGGGTACTTTGTCAACTTTTTTATTAAAGCCATGAGTTGCCAAAACAAGTGTTTCTTTTCCATCTGTTTTGTCCCAAAAAGCAAGTAGCCTGATTTGTAATCCATTATATCTGGTGCGAAACTCCCAAATATCATTTTGCAATTTTTTGAAAAGCTTCGGATCATTTGTTTGTTCCGCGAGGTCGATATTATAGAAGACTTTACTGGCAGTCTTGGAATCAAAACTTGCGATGAACTTATCTGCTTCTTCTAAAAATCGGGTTTGAAAATACTGCAAAGGGTATCTTTCGGCAAAGATAGGGATAGTTTCCAAATTTAGAAACTTGTTTTTTCGATAATAAGCAATTATGAAAAGTGACGCACAACATCTTGCTAACTTCGTACTTTTAAACTCCTACTTATGAATATCATCATCACAGGCGCATCTAAAGGAATAGGCAAGGCCATTGCCGAACAGTTTGCCAATGCAGGGCATACCCTGTTTCTCTGCAGCCGTGGCGAAAAACAATTATATGATACGGTTGCTTATCTACAAACCAACTATCCGCAATGCACAGTAAAAGCGAAGGTGGTAGATATGAGGGTGAAAGAGGAAGTGAAGAAGTTTGGAATTTGGTGTTTGGAGTTTGGTGTTCCGGATATTCTGATCAATAATGCCGGGCAGTTTTTGCCAGGCAGTATACACGAAGAAGGAGAGGGTGTTCTGGAACAAATGATTGAAGTGAACCTGTATAGCGCCTATCATCTTACCAAAACCATATTGCCCGCCATGATCGCGGCAAGGGGTGGACATATTTTTAATATCTGTTCCATTGCATCTTTACATGCTTATGCCAATGGCGGTAGCTACAGCATCAGTAAATTTGCATTATTGGGCTTTAGTAAAAACCTGCGCGAAGAATTAAAACCACATGGCATTAAAGTAACGGCTGTTTGTCCGGGCGCTACCATGAGCGCCAGTTGGGATGGCTTTGAAGTAGATCCCCAACGTATTATGGAAGCAGCAGATATTGCAAAAATGGTTTATGCCTCCTCACAATTATCGCCGCAGGCGGTGGTAGAAGATATTGTTGTAAGGCCGCAGTTTGGAGATTTGTAGGATTTTGGAATTTTGGAATTGGGAAATTGGGAAATTGAGGAATCCAGGTGGATTAACGGATTAATTTATCCCGCTAAATTTCCAATGCGTTAATCCGTTAATCCGCGAATTCGCGAATCCCATAACAATTCCTTCACACACAAATCATATTACCATAACACTGCACTAACGTTTAGTTCATACCGGATAAGGAATTTTGCTAAACCTCCAGTATGGAAAAACGCCCGGTAGACGTAGTAGTAATGAGTGATCTTCATTTAGGCACCTATGGTTGCCACGCAAAGGAGATCGTTAATTATCTGAAAAGTATTCAGCCACAGATTCTTGTTCTTAATGGAGATGTAATAGACATCTGGCAATTCAATAAAAGATATTTTCCTGTTGCACACATGCAGGTGTTCAAAGAAATCATGAACCTGCTCAGCAAAGGCACACGCGTAATCTATATTACCGGCAACCACGACGAGTCGCTCCGCCGCTACAGTGATATTGAAATGGGCAATTTTCAGCTCACAGATAAAGTAGTGATGGAACTAAACGGTAAGAAAACATGGATCTTTCATGGCGATGTATTTGATGCAACTACCAAGGGCAGCGCTAAATTATTAGCCAAACTTGGCGGCCATGGATACGATCTGCTGATTCATCTCAACAGCTTTATTAACTGGTGCCTGAAAGCAATGGGCAGGGAGAAAATGAGCTTTAGCAAAAAAGTAAAGAACAGTGTTAAAAAAGCAGTGGCATGGATCGGCGATTTTGAACAGACAGCAGCAGAACTGGCGATAGAGAAAAATTATGATTATGTGATCTGCGGACATATCCATCAACCGCAAAAAAGAGAAGTGATAACAAAGAATGGCAGCGTGATGTACCTGAACAGCGGCGACTGGATAGAGAACCTGACTGCCCTGGAATACAATAACAACGACTGGTCTATTTACCAATACGATGAAAAACAATTTGCTTCAGTAAACACCCCGGTGGTTTATATGGAGAAGAAATTACCACAACTCAATGTGGTAACAGATGAGATCGCTTTATTTCTTCACTCTTTAGCCGTTAACTAATGAAAATATTATATGCAGTACAGGCAACAGGTAATGGCCATATCAGCCGTGCAATGGAACTCATGCCATACCTGCAGCAATATGGCGAAGTGGATGTTTTTTTAAGCGGAAGCAACAGCCACCTGCAACCCAACCTGCCCGTAAAATACCGCAGCAAAGGACTTAGTTTATTTTATGGTAATACCGGCGGATTAGATTACCTGCGCATGTGGAAAGAACTTAGCCTTAAAAGAGTTTGGAATGAAGCAAAAACATTACCGGTAGAAAAATATGACCTGGTGTTGAACGATTTTGAAAGCATTACCTCATTGGCCTGCAGGTTAAAAAAAGTACCGTCTATCGGGTTTGGACACCAGGCAAGTTTTCAAAGTAAGTTTACACCAAGGAGTAATAAAAGCGATGTTGGGGGTGAGCTGATTTTAAAACACTATGCTACTGCTGCAGATTATGTAGGACTGCATTTTAAACAGTATGATGATTTCATTTATTCGCCTGTAATTAAGCAGGATATTCTTCAGGCAGAGCCAACAGATAAAGGGCATATTACGGTGTATCTTTCTCATTACAGCGATGAAGTGGTGTTGAAGGCTCTGCATAAAGTAAAAGATATCCGCTTTGAAGTTTTTTCAAAAAAAGTGCAGCAGCCAACGGTTTCTGCGAATGTTACTTTATTGCCCATCAGTAATGAAGGATTTACACATAGCCTGATTCATTCGCATGGGGTAATTACCGGCGCCGGTTTTGAAACACCTGCCGAAGCTTTGTATCTTGGTAAAAAGTTACTGGTATTGCCAATTAAAGGCCAGTATGAGCAACTGTGTAATGCGGCAGCGCTAAAAGATTTTGAAGTGATGGTAGTTGATCAACTGGCAGAAAATTTTCATACAAAAGTTGCAGGTTGGCTTAATGCAACTTCAATAGTTCCACTTACGCTGGCACAGAATACTTACCAGATTGTTCAGTTGGCAATTGAAAAGGGAAGAGCTTTGCCCCAAAGATCATATTCATCCGGCGGGCAACTGCTTACGGAAGATGATATGCTGGCGATTTTTTAAATGCGTTGTGCTAATAAACACATAGTTACATAGATCAGGGAAGAGGGCATATAGTTTGAAAGCTATGTTCCCTCTTTGTTTTTCCTATGTATCTCCTATGTTTACAAAGTAAGTAAAATAGTTCTTTGAGATAAAAGTTAAGATACCAATAGATTTGGGCAAAAAGTGAAAAAGGGGTGAGAGTGAATATGTCCCTAAACAGCTTAAAAGCATGTTGTC